>Ga0181363_1000085_pt1 | contig 27892 bp, 26 predicted proteins | sample Fa13NDMLBSN_FD_130109 | JGI IMG/M metagenome (GOLD analysis project Ga0181363, IMG submission 130109) | Freshwater viral communities from Lake Michigan, USA - Fa13.ND.MLB.S.N | ecosystem: Environmental > Aquatic > Freshwater > Lake | place: USA: Michigan | collected 2013-09-23
AGATTGCGCTATAGAAGAGGCTGGTAACTATGCTGACCCTTCCCCTATCTGGAAGTTATTTGGAGCTTTACGAGGTAAAGGCGGCGGTCAAATCATCCTTACGTTTAACCCTGGTGGTATTGGCCATGGCTGGTTAAAGGCTTTGTTTATTAAGCCAGCACCTAAGGGGATGAAGCTGCTTAAAAAGGAGCTCCCTAATGGCGCTAGCTTTGATTATATTTATATACCTAGTAGGGTAACTGATAATCAGATACTGTTAGCTAGAGACCCTGAGTATATTAACCGCCTACACATGGTCGGTAGCCCTGAGTTAGTACGGGCCTGGCTAGAAGGAGATTTTGAAATCCATGAAGGAAGTTACTTTCCTGAGTTTAGCTCTAAACATATCATTAGCCCTTTTAATGTTCCCAAGCATTGGCCCCGTTATTTGGGCTATGATTGGGGTTATCACAGTCCTTTTGCTGCTATCTGGGGTGCTGTTAGTTCTGGACGTACTGATGATGGTAAGGAGGTACCGTATCCTAAAGGAGCAGTCATCATCTACCGAGAATTATGGGGTAAAGGAGTTGATAACATTACTCAAGCAGAACGAATCGCTTCCCTTTCACTAAATGAAAACCCTATCTCAGTTGCTGACCCTAGCATCTTTAATAATCAAGGTGGTCCTACTATTAACGACCAGTTTAATTCTATTTTTGTTAAGTATAAGCATCCTAGCTTTAGACAAGCCGATAACGACCGCATCTCCGGATGGTCGCAGATACGACAAAGGTTGGTAGCCAGCCCACCACTGATCTATATTTTTGCCACTTGCCCTTACTTGCTGGAAACCTTACCATCAATGTCAATAGACAAACAAAAGCCAGAAGATTTGGATACTAGGGGTAACGACCACGCTGTCGATGCTCTACGCTATTTGTGTAAGGCAAGACTTATTGATTCTAAATGGGAGGAGCCGGAGCAGATGTTACATTCCGGTATGATTAAGCTGCAAAGTTATATATCTAAAATACGAGCACGAGCTAAAAGGCCGCAAATATGAAGCAAAAAACACCAAGGCCATTGATAAAGAAATATTCCTCTACTTGGTGGAAAAAACAGATAGATCAGGCTAATACTCGCTACGAAAAGTTCATCAAAACAGCAGATGAGTCAATAAAGGTATTTAACGCCTACAAAGAAGTTGATACCCTACGAGATGCTCCCCGCCGCTTACACGTTTGGTGGTACTGCATAAACACATTACTACCTGCTTACTACAGTTCTACTCCAAAAGCTGAAGTAAATTTACGAAAGCGAGCTGGGGGGCTACCTTATGAGCTAGGTAGTGTTATCCTTGAGCGTAATACTCAGTATTCCATGGATTGCCATTTTAGCTTTGATAAGGTCGGCTACAATTCAGCGTTGCAGTTTCTTTTAACGGGTCAAGCGGTTCTTTGGGCTAGGTACGAGCCTAAATTTGAGAAAGTCTTTCAAGAAATCGCAGTAATCCGAGACCCTAACGGCAATTTTATTCAAGGCGACGGTAGTCCTTATGATGGCGATACGGAAAGTTTGCAGGAGGCTAGCTCTGGTATTTTTATATCGTCTGTTGAGGTCGAGCGTAAAGTTAGCGAAAAGGCTATACTTGAGGTTGTCCAATTCTCAGATTACCGTGCTTCAGATGCTAGAAACGAGTCAGAAATCGAATGGCAAGCTAAAAGAGCCTACTTGGATAGGGACCAAGCAACGGCGTTATTTGGCGAAGAAAAGGCAGATAAACTTAGCTATGACAGTGTCCCCGAAATTAGAAAGCGAGAAGCCAGCAAGGATGGAAACAAACTAGAGGGTAAGGCCGAGGTTTGGGAAATCTGGTGCGAAGCTACCAATAAAGTATATTGGCTACAGCTTGGCTTTGATGGCGAGATTATAGAGGAAACAGAGCCACCAATTAAGTTTGAGGGCTTTTATCCTTGCGCCGTTATTCGCCAGACTCAAGACCCTACAAGTATTGTCCCAACGTCAGACTACGCTCACGCAAAAGACCAGATACTAGAGGTAGAGCGCCTCACAACTCGTATCCATGCCCTAACTCAAGCAATACGACCTAACTTTCTCTATGATGCTGCTATGGGTGATTACCTTGAGCAGCTTTTCCAGGATGACCTTAAAGGCATTAGCGTAACCGGCTGGACCGCTAACAAAGGTAGGGGCGGACTACAAGGCGGAATGGAATTCTTGCCCGTAGAGCAGTTTGTAAACGTGCTCAACACCTTACAGCAGAACAGACAGAACGCTTTACAACAGCTTTACGAAACTCTAAAAGTATCAGACTTACTACGAGGCACTTCAGAGCAGTACAAGTCAGCTACGGCTAATAGGCTAGAAAATCAATGGTCTAGCCTTGGACTAATCGTTCGCCAAAACATGTTTGCCAAGTTTATTTCTGATGCAATTATGCATCTTGGCACGATTATTGCGGAGCAGTTTGACCCAGAACGCATCATGGAAACCGCAGATGCCGATGCTCTTATAGAGCCAACTATTTATATACCACCACCACCTCCGCCACCTCCTAGTCAAGAAGGTGTACCACCAGGTGAGTTAGGTATGCCACCAATGGCACCCCCACAGCCCGACCCGTTGCAACTAATCGACGAAATGAAGCAACAGATTATTGCAATATTTAGAGATAGTACGAAACGTAACTATCGCATTGAAATTGCTTCAGACTCTATGGTCGCAATAGACCAAGCACAACAGCAGCAGGAAGGCACTATGCTTATCCAAGCTGCTGGAGGCTTTTTTGAGCAGATGAAGGGACTAATAGAGCAGTACCCTCCTCTAGCTCAATTTAGCCTCTCCCTATTCCAAAACTTTATTAAACGCTTTAAGGGCGGAAAAGAAATTGATGGACTATTCAGCAAGGCATTCAAAGAGATTGAAGCTATTGCCAAGGCAAAAGAAGAGGCCGCTAAACAACCGCCACCACCAGACCCCAAGACGCTTGAAATACAAGGCAGGATGCAAATTGCTCAGGTGGAGTCGCAAGCTAGGCTGCAAGCTACTCAGATGGAGATGCAAGATAAGGCCGTAAAGAATCAGCTAGCTTACCAAGACCAGCAGCTTAAAATGCAGCGTGACCAGTTAGAAGCGCAGCTCCGCGTACAAGAGCAACAGTTTAAAGAGTACCTAGAGCAGCAGCGCTTAGCTTTAGAACAGCAAGATATGCAAATCAAAGCACAAGCCGTGCAGGTTGATATGCTAAAGGTTCAGTCTTCCGCTCAGACTGAAGCTGATAAAAACCTTATCAAGCAAGAAACTAGCCAGATGACCCATATCTTAGAAATACAAAAGCTAGAACTTGAAAACATGCGAATCCGGTTATCTGAATCAGAAAAACTAATGGAAGAGCGCAGGCTAGCATCAGATGCCGCGTTGGAGCGGGTTCGCTTGCAAATGGAGCAAGTAGCTACGCCTAAAGAAGCTAATACGCCTACTCAACAGCCAGTAGTTATCAATAACATCATACCAAAGCGAGGCAAGCGAGTTGCCAGCATGATAAATGATGAGTTAGGCAATTTATCGGGCATTGAAGTAAATGATGCTGATGAAGAAGATGAGGATTAATAATGACAATCTCACCAATACCAGAAGGGCCACCAATTGTGCCTCCTCCAGTAATTGTACCAGAAGCTCCACCCAGCGGCTCTAGCGCTACAGATGTAGACACTATAATACCATCGATACTCCTGGCCTATTTGACTAACAGCGCTAAAAGCCTTTTGTTGTCCGCAGGAAACATTGGAGCATCAACGCTCACTAAAATTGAAACTGCGCTAGAGGTTATTGATAATTTAGCTCGCCTTACGATTTACGAAATAGACGGCACACCATTGAATAGTTTAGCGAATGGCTCTACGTCTTCTAGTTTTGTAGTCTCTAACGTAGGCACTTCAACGCTTGTTCGCATCAACGTGCTTCTTGGAGAGTTTCAGCCATCCTCCGGCGGTAAGGTAATAATATCCAATGGCACAACCGCTTACGAGTTGGAGGTGGGTAATTTTCTTAGCGAAAAACGAGTAGAGTTTAATAATATCCCAGCGTCATTTGTTTCGAGCTTTACTGTAAAGAACTCGACAGGCGTTACGTTTCCTTCTTACGGCAATTCAATCGTGGTGGTCCCGCTATAAACTATGGCTAATATAACCGTCACAACCAACAGCAACATGGATTCGCCAGCGAATCTTGCTTTAAATAATAATGAAGACATTACAATCAACTTAGGTGTAACGCTTACAGTTAATAGCGACCATTTATACAGTCAACAAGCAGCTTACGCTAGTAGAGTGTTTGCCTTTGGTAAGTACTTTGTTGATGGGCGTGATGTTTGGTGGATTCCATTTGATGCTTCAAGCGGCAACGTACCAACTCTTTCAACTTTTGGAACAGTTGATGTTACTATTTCTGGCACAGGCGTGGGAGAGTTTTTGGGAATCTGGGGCACATTAGGTATTGAAGCTCCAAATACAGCGGGGACTGCTATTCCAGCATCAGGCTATGTAAAACTTAGGCGCAAGACAGGGACGATTGCTAATAATGACATTCTGACATTTTCAAACGGCGCAACTGTAACAGTTAATAGTGCCACTGGCGGGCAGCGTGGCTGGTTAAAGATGACTACCAGCTCAGGAGTAGAAGCGCATGGTTATCAAGGCAATATAGAAATGCTAGGCGATTGGTTTGAGCTTGGTACTGGCAACGGTTCCACTTCTCAAACAATGCAGTTCTTTTTGCCCTGGAGATGCCCAGGTATTCAAGTGGAGACAGCCGCAGGAAGTGGCGTTTATGAGTGGTGGTGCAATTCAATTAACTATCAAACAAACGCATTATATTTATCCAACAATATAACAGGAGGTTCTAATCCGGCCAACAGAACTTTTTCTTGCAATACAGCAGGGTTAATAACTTTTACTAATAGAGCTGTTCCAAATGGCGCAAAAGTAAGATGCCCAAATGTGGTAAATGGGACAGACCTTGCAGGAACTAACAAGGCTCGTGGCAATTTTAAAAGTGTAGGAAACTTTAAATTAAATAAGGTGATTTCTGGACACACAGTTTTTCCAGACACTTATCCTGCAATCAACATTGATTTTAGCGAATGTGCTTTTACGCAGCTTATTCTTGGATCCACAGGGCTATTTTCAGCGTATCTTGAAGTGAAAATTGATGATTGCGCTGTATCAATGATTTTGCAGGACTCAGGTTGTCCGCCAGTATTTTCAGGATCAGCAGAGAAAATTACAATAAATAAACTCTATGCAGTTACAACTTGTAACGTTGCAATTATATTAATATCAACAACAACCATTTCGACGACTATTACCAATTCATATCTTCATGCTGGAGCGTCTGGATCTGCATTAACTATAACCTCTTGCGACAACCTTACAATTACAAATTGCGAAGTTATATCAACTGGCAATTCATCGTCTCAAATAAATCTAACAAATTGCAATAACGGGTATATTTCAAATATAGGCGTAGAATCGGCAGGCGGATATACCTATGCAATAAGTGGCAGTGTGATGAATGTTTCCTATTGCTCTAACTTAATTTTTGACAATTTTAGGCATGTGCCAGGATTTGATAATGACAACGTATCCACGGCAATTGCCGGAACTATCACCACTACAGCAAATTCTGCGGTAGTAAACGGCACAGGCACAAACTTTAATACAACAACTACGCCAATTTCATCTTTGTTGTTTAGAGCGGACGGAGGGTATCTTGGAAGAATTAGTAGTATCAATAGTACAACTCAATTAGTTTTAACTGCAAATGCTGGTAGTGTTGTAACTAACGTAAGCTCAAAATATTATCCAGGCGATGCCATTACAAGACCATGCAGTTTTGCTTGGGCAGGTTTTAGCGACAACAACAATATTCACTTTAGAAATTTTGGAACGCTAACCATACCATACGACAGATTTTGTGGTCGCAGTATGCTGCAAGGAAGTGGAAACAAAAATTGTAGCTTAAATAAAATCTATTGCGGAGAAACTGGAGCTGGGTGGTTTACAATTCATGGCTACCAAAACAAAAACATAAACGTCGCAGATTATATTCCAATATCTATAGCAGGAAGTATTCCGTTTTATGGAAATCAAACGGGAACTACACGACGAAAATTGGGTAACAATCCAGTTACTACAAATCGTGCATCAGGAAAAGAAGTTCCGATGTTTAACGAGTATCAACCAAACAATACTTCGATTACGTTAATCTACATTGCTCGTGATAAAGACCCAAACACAGAGATAGAATCTGATGTTTATTCAATTTTAGCGGGTACTCCTACATTTGATGCCACACACTCAGCGTTATATATGCCTAGTCTCAATGATGAGATTACGGCGACCTGGACTTATCGAATTAAAGGATTAACTGGATTTGTCAATTCAGCTCCCACTATTGGAGGCGTGAACACAGGCAATATACAATTCACTTATGATATTGATAATGGCACAGGGTTTACGGGGACATATAAGGCACTAACTGGCGCAAACCTCAACGCAGAAACTCTTAACAAAAATGGGTTTCGTTTGCGATTCAAGTTTAAAACACTAACTGCCAATAGTGACAATGCTATTTACCGAATAAACATAGCCGCAACTACAACTGCTACTGACCTTGCAAATTATCCATACCCGTGGAGCAATCCACAAATTATTGTAACGCAAGCCTTGTCATCAACACTTACATCTTTGTTTAACACTTCAACGGGAGAATTGTTAGCGGTTCGTCAAGGAAACGGAACAATTACGATGCACCCAGAATACTACAATTCTGTGCCTTGCTCTTTGCGAATTAATAAACCTGGCTACGAAAGCATTGATACCACTATTACTCTCACAGAATATTTTCAAACAATTCCGATTCAGCAAGTTGATACCGTAGTCACCGATACAAATCCAGGTTCTCTTGGCATTACTGTTACCAATCATGGCGCAAGCCCAGTTACTTGGAACAGTAAACAATGGAGCGTAACAATAACAGTAACGGACGGGTCTACTCCAGCTACGATAGCGCAATATCTTTCGTGGCAGCGAGCACAAAATGCTTACAATTTACTGGGTACGCTGCACAATGCAGCTTTACATGAGGCTATAATTCCAGCAGGCACAAATTGGGAAACAGCACGAGGAGCAGTTTACGGTTCCGCTGGCGCAGCACTAAAAGGCGTTCGTGTTGTTGATGGCTCTGGCAACGAAATCCCTGGCTTTGCTCGTATGCAAGCCGATGATGGGACTTACTACAGTCCAGCGGCTTCCTATACGCTTACGGTTTCAAACATTATAAACAACAGCCGCATCCTCGTGCGTAGGACGGACACGTCGGCGGTGATTGCTAATCAAGTAGTAACTACGGGTAGCTTCACTTACACCTACACGCACACTTCAGACATTCCAATCGAGATAATAGTTAGAAAAGGCACAACCTCTCCCTACTATCAAGAGTGGAAGACGACGACAACTTTGAGTAACAGTAATAACACGCAAACAGCAAATCAGATTTCCGACGAATAAGGAGAGTTTATGCCAATAGCAGCGGATTTTAGCATTAGCGCCACAGGAGATATCCGGCACGTTTCCGGCACTACCGTTTATTCGGTGTTGGACCTGCATCAATGGTTGCAAGACCTTGCCGATGACGCAGCATACACAGGCAACGACCTGTTAGACATTCTTGCGCCAAATCCGTCTAAGCTTGACGGTCCTCGTGATGCTGCCGTAGCCTCGCGTCTCAACCTTCTGACGTCGGGAGCGGTGGCTTTTAACATTGACGATGATGCAGCCAAGTACATTAACTTCGGCTCTATCAAGCAAAGTAGCGCAAACGTCCAGTATTCAGGCTTAAAGACCATCGGAGGTATTGTTGCTGCATCGCCTGTTTACGTTGTGCAGAGCGGTAGTAAGCTCACAAGTTTTTGGAGTAACGGTCACATTCAGATTCTAGTTAAGGTAAAGACCGGCGGCTCGCTTATCGATTCTGGAAACGTCACGGCCTTTAGCCGTAAATGGGGACAGACTTATTCCCATTTTGACGTAAACCTATCAGCGGGAGGTGAGACATCAGCAGCTCTTTCTACGGCCCTTGACTCCGCTATTCTTCTAACCGAAGGACAGGCAGCACTCCTATCCTCAAAGGTTACAGTAACTTTTGGAGATACTACTCAAGACCTGGGCAACGGAAACGGCTCTAAGCTCTACAAAGGAACAGTCGCGTTGTCAGGTGGCTGCACACTGCAAGAGGCTTATCAGTACCTTCAGTACCTAACAAGGGAAAGTAGTTCCGCTACGCTTAACAGCATACCAGGATGGCGCTATAGAGTTCTCAACTCTGCATACACTGAAATACCTTCAGCGCCATTTGGAACTTTTGCCGGAGGTACGTTCTTCGTAGCTCAAGGCTGGTGGTTGACTGGAGTTCTAGTTGCGGAATCGACCAAGTATCAGCTCATAGCCCACGACGGGACTACCCAAGTACCACCAACCTTTGCCACTATTACGGTTGGAAATCTTGTATCCGGAGATAGAGTCCTTGTTGCTCGTGATGATGGAACTGGTAATATCTTAAAAGATGAGTACACTCCAGTGGCGGCAAGCTCTGGAGCTACATCAATCCAGGTAGTAGAATCTATTAAGGCGGATACGCCAGCTAGTGGTGTTATTCGTATTAAGGGTAAGCGATACACTTATGCTTCGTACACCGCTGGAACTAAAACTTTTAACACTTTATCGCCTTCCCTTGTAGAAAATATAGTAGCGGGAGATGACGTGTTTGTGCCATATATTGATGTAGCTACGACAACCACTAGTGAATCTGCATCGTTTACTTACAGTAGCAATTTTAACTGTAGAGTAGATGTGCGTAATGGTAGTGGCGTTAGCCCAATTATACCATTTACCACTACAATATCAGTAACAAGCGCTGGAGCGAGCGTAAACGCCAGCCGTAACTCAGACGTGTAATAATGCCATATTATAGCGCACCATTTACGTTTAACTTTCAAACTACCCTGGTCGAAGTCGATGCTGGGGTGGTAGATGTTGATTGCAACGTACTTTATGACGCTATAAAATTGGCACAATGGTCAGAAGAAGGAATAATTTATGACAGAATCGGAAAAGGAAGCGGCCTTAACGACCTCGGTCCAGGTGTCCAAGTCGGTATCACCGTCGAATTATTGGGGGCGTGGCAACTTAAGTTTCCAGCAGGTAATTACGTCGCCAGAGTCGCAGGAGGCAACCTTATCGGAGGACCAAGCGGAGACCCCATCGCCTACTCAGCCGGAGTCCAAGCCCTCCTAATTCAATCTGCTAATGCTACAGTAGTTACCGCATCTGGTAGTATTCCTACGGCAAATGAGATTGCAGATACCGTCTTAAGGCGTAGCACTGCTAACGTGGAAGCTTCTGGTACTGGAGATGCATTATCTTTACGAAGTTTGTATGGCATGGTGGCTCAAGGCGTACATAATACGCAGGTTAGTGCCAATAGTTTGACAGTAACCAAGTCCGATGACACTACCGTGTTGGGCACTAGAACGGTTACGACTAATTCAGATGCACAGCCTATAGTAGGAATAAATAGTGACTAACGCAGGGTTTCAAAATTACCTACACGCTATTTATGGCCTACCAGGTGGATGGGTCTACCCCGTTACTGATACCTCTGATATTCTTTCTAAAAGAAAGCGCAAAAAGCGTAAAACAGAAGAAGAATTATTAGAAGAATACTTAGCAGCGCAAATATTACTAGGCAGACAACAAGAAGCGTTAGAGGCAAAACAAGCAGCAGAAGATGCTATTAGGGCACAACAAATAGCAGGTCAAGAACGGTTTAGGCGCATCAGATTGCTAATGATGGTGCTTATGATGGAGGATGACTGATGAAAAACAAACTATATCAATACTGCAAAATACAAGACAAAGTAGTCCCAATAGAAGAAGTTAAACGATTAAGGTATGCTAGGGACTTATTTATTCAAGATGAAATGGAGCCTACTCGCAATCCATTAAATCCTAAAGAAATCTATACCAGTAAATCAAGGCTTAGGGCGGCATATAAGGCTGCCGGAGCTATTGAAGTTGGCGATGCTTACGATAGGGGGTACATCCCAGATCAAGAATCTGGCGCATCCACTCGCAGGCTAGCCAAACAATTAACCGACAAAATAATAGATAGGTATAGACATGGACGATAAAGAAATATCAACCCCAGCGGACACACAAGTAACCGTAAGCCGTGAACCCGCCAACCTTTCAATAGGAGACTCTTTACGACAGCAATTCAAAAATGTTGCCGATGAGAATAGCAGTGATAACACCACTGATAAGACAACAGAGCCTGCCAAGAGCGAGACCGTAGCGGTTGAAAAAGTAGAGCCACCAACTCCTCTTGCTCCTCCTGCTGATATGAATGCTGCGGAAAAAGAGGCGTTTCTGAATCCAACTGCGGCTAATGCTCATATTTTGCAATCCTATTTAAACCGTAGAGCTTATGAAACACGGTCTGATTATTCTCGCAAAATGCAAGAAGTTGAGCAACTAAAAAAACATACTTCTGGCCTGTACGAGACTATTAAGCAATATGAAGATGAATACGCTAGAGAGGGTTTGTCAATAAATGACGTTACTAAGCAGGCTATCGCTTGGGATAGGGCCATGCAAAAAGACCCTATTAGTAGCGCTATAGACTGGCTTGATGCGTATGGATTAACAGTAAATGACCTTCTTCAAAAGCAGCAAGCACAACCACAGCAAACTCCTCAATACTTAACTAGAGAAGAGGCAGAGCGCATTGCAGAGGAGCGTTACCAGAAAATACAGTCAGAGCAACAAAAAAAGGCTGTTGATTATTATAACCAACAGGTTGTAACATCATTTATGAATAACAAGCCGTTATTCAGGGATCCAGAAACAGCGTCTCAATTAGAAGCTGAAATGGCTCCAGTAGTTCAGGCTTTAAATGCTACAGGGCGGTATTCCTCCCCTGAGCAAGTACTAGAGACTGCATATAACTACGTTGTTAACGGCAATCCGACTTTCTCCGGTCTCGTTCAAAGAATGACCGCAAAGCCGGTAATCGAACAGCAGCAGGCCGTGGTTCAAAAGGCTAAACAAGCTGCCAAATCAATATCTGGCTCCGCCGGTAGCGGGACTCCCAGGCTTAACTCCAAATCAATAGGGGATAACCTGCGGCGTCGTTTTCACGGCGAATAATGCTAACGGGTTATCCTAATTTATAAAGGGTAACACAATGGCAAATTTAGAAGAGTCAATCGTTGCAACCCTTTGGGATCAGTCGGATGAAATTGCTGATGTTGTGCTTCATCACAACCCAGTAACTTCTACTCTTGAGTCCAAGGGTCGCATTAAGAAAATCGGTGGTGGCGATGAGCTGCGTAAGCCTGTTATGTACAATGACGTGGCAGTAGGCGGTTTCTATCAGGGCTACCAATCACTAGACCTAGCATCCATAGATGACCTAACTGCATTTCGCTTTAAGATTAAGCAGGCTTACGAGCCAGTAGCTATGAGCGGACGCGAAAAGCGCGCCAACAGAGATGAGCAAGCTCTTCTCGACTTGGCAGAGGCTAAGATGGAAGCTGCAATCGAGCGCCTAAAGAACACAGTATCAACCTCCCTTCGTGGTGATGGTACTGGCTTTGGTGGAATGGAGTTTGACGGCATCAAGAAGGCCGTATCGACCTCCCCTTCTTCCGGCACTTATGGTGGAATTGATAGGACTAGTAACAGTTTCGCTAGAAACTACGCACTAAACCTAACCCTCACAGCAGCAAATGTTCAGGAGACCATAACTGATGTCATCAGCCGCCTAACCCGTGGCTCTGAGGCACCAGACCTTGGCCTTATGGACCGCACTGCATGGAAGCTCCTCCATAGCTCAATGACCGCAATTCAGCGTATTCAGCTTCCTACTAAGAAGGCTGAGGCTGGATTCCGTGTTCTTAGCTATGACGGGTGCGACTTTGTGTTTGACGGAGGGTTTAACTCTTCAGTTCTAGAGACTAACTCATGCCGATTGCTCAATACTAAGTATTGGACTTTTGACATGGTTCGTGGAGCTGATTTCAAACCATTAGCACCAACTATGGATCGTCCAGTGGATCAGGATGCTTTCTTCACCATAATCTTGGTTGAAGGAAACCTATGCTGCTCTGCTCCGGCTCTCCAGGGTGTAATTTACGCTTAATAGGAGGATTGGAATATGTCACAGGTAGGATCATTTGGTGTTAATTATAAGAAGGCATTCCAGGGCTTAGATGCTTATGGTTTCCCTGGCTCGCTTCCTGCGACCGTTGGAACTGTAGGGTCTCTCCCAGAGGGTGACTTTGTATTTGTCCAGGCTGATGGAGCTATTGACCAGTATGGTTTCGTTAAAATCGAAGCTGATGGTCAGGCTGCTATGCTAACAACTACAAACGCTGGATCCAATGCTCTCGCGGTTGGTGTAGCTCAAGTAGCTGCTCTAGACAATGAGTATCTTTGGGTATGGATTGGCGGACCTATGGGCGGTGGCGTAGGTAAGGGCATTAGAGGTAAGGTAGCTGCTGGCTTTGTTGCTAAGGCTAACCTTAACACAACTTCGTCAGGTACTCCTGGTGTAGCCGATGATGCTTCAACTACGCTGATTAAGGGTGGTGTTGGACTAGCTTCAACTACCCCTGCCGCAGCCGTAGAGCTTGGCTCTGTAGATCACCTAAGGGTGAACTAATTAACTGGAGGGGGTAGCAATACCCCCTCCTAATTTTGTGAGGGTTTATGCCAACAGTTACTAATCTTATTGGACTTGGTATGCCACCCGAGCATGCAGTGCAGATATGCGACGGGGTACAACCTGCCGTAGTAGATGCTACAGCTGCTGGTGTTCGTACCAAGATGGCCATAAATAACGTAAACGACACTACCCCAACCGCAGCAGAGCTAACCACCTCTTTTGGTGCGCCAGCTACTGTAGGCACTGGGTTTGTAGGTATAGTTAAGGATAACGATGCTGATACTAACTGCTTTGTAGTAGTATCAAACGGGACCTCTTACTTTTACCTAAAGTTTACTAAGGCTACTTAGTCTTTTAAAAGGGGGGAGCAATCCCCCCTATTTTTATAGGTGATTTATGACCTGTTACGCTGGAAAAGCAGTTACAACTACCCCTACTATTCAAACAGCAACTAGCACTACTATTCTAGCTGCTAATCCATTCCGCAAGTTTTTACTTATTCAAAACGCATCCGCAGCGCATGTTGGTATTGGTTTAGACGGTCAAACTTTAACTGGAATTGCACCAACTTCCACTAATATATGCGTAAACCTTACCAACAACGATAATGGTAATAGGCTTATCTTTAACAATGGATTTGTACCAAGTGGAGCCATTACAGCCTACCAGACCTCTGGTGCGCCGATTAATACAGTGGTCGTCGTTGAAGGCTAGTGTTATAACTTAAGTAGGCAATAAAGCCTATTTACGGAGACAAGTTATGCCACAAGTAGATTGGAGTGAGATAATGGCAAGGGGCCAGCAGAAGAAAAGATACGCTGGCTTAAATGTGCAATTCTTTAATGCTTATAACGAAAATGAGGAGAAATCCCTAAAAGAGGGTCGTCCAATATTTGATGAGATACCCTCAATAAGCATTCAGATACCAGGTGGAGATACTACGGTTAGACGTATAGAGCCGCAGGATATTCAAGATTACCCAGAGAAGTATGCAGCTTTTAAGGCAGGTTCAGAGCCTGTAACAGACGGCACACCTCTTTCAGAATGGCCTATGATGCCTGGCTCAGCTATGCGTGAGTTTCAGTACCTTGGCTTTAAGACTGTAGAGCAGGTGGCTAATGCTTCAGATGAGGCTCGCAGAAAGCTAGGCACGTTAAGCAAATTTATCAAAATGGCTAAGGAGTATTTAGACGCTGCTAATTCAGACCAGAATAACGTAGCTAAACTCCGTGTTCAGTTAGATAATTACAAGGAAAAATACGCTAAGCTTGAGGAAAGAGTAGAGCTTTTAATGCAGCGTATTGAAGCCAATGAAGGCACCGATCTTCGTTCAGAACGGAAATTAACCGCTATTGATGAAGAGGAGGTGATCCAAGACGATCTAGACGAGGATGAGGTGGTAGCACGTCCTAGACTAAGGGGGAGACCTAAAAGAGTATGACAATAGCCTCGATGATCCGAAATGTTGCTAATGAAGCTGGCTATAGTGTGGAGTCAAATATATTGACATCTACAGAAACTACAACCAAGCAACTATTAGCAATAGCTCAACGGATAAATCGAGACATCTTTGAAGCCTACCCCTGGCCTAAATGTTTTGCTGCGGGGTCGATTACGCTGGTAGCGGGTCAGGCAACTTATCCGCTGCCAGCTGCTTTTTCTCAGTATCAATATGATACCTTTTGGAATCAAAGCACCAGATGGCGAGTCCTTGGACCAATGTCAGAGCAGGACTTTGCAGAGATTAGGGGCTACGGCGTACTGCCTAGAGTATATCAGCGGTTTCAAATAAGAGGATTAACCAACCAGGAATTGTTTATAAGCCCTACCCCTGATGCTGGGACTAATGGGCAAATAATTATTTTTGAGTATATTGCAGACCGCTCAGTAGTCCCTAAAACATGGACTACGTCTACAATCTTTGCCGCTAATACTTACTGTATTTACAACGGTAATTATTATCAGACTACAGCAGGCGGGACTACAGGCGCTACTCCTCCTACTCATACGACAGGTAGCGTATCTGATGGCGGTGTAACTTGGACTTATTACGATGGAGCTTACAGCGAATTTAGAGCTGATACTGATACAAGCATATTCCAAGAGAAGCTAGTAGAGCAGGGAATATTAGAGCGGTTTGCTCAAATACACGGACTAGAAGGTGTACGGCCACAGTTTGATACACAACTACACGAAGAGTTTGGGCGCACCAAGGGCGGCAAAGTATTGTTTGCTGGAGGTATTACACGGCCTACTCAGTTTGGGCGCAACGGTACAGTTACTTTTGGAGGATGGATTTAATGCAACCTAACTCACAAAACTTTCACCCTCAAGCGCCAGAGTTTGCAAGAAGTAGGCCAGATGCTTATTACGCTTGGTTGACAAGCAATGGCTTCCCCCCGCAGGTAGCATACGACCAAACCACCTCTATTTTTGGAAAGCCTAAATCACCAGAAGAACAAGCAGCAGACGCAGCCAAACAAAAGCAACAAGCGGGATTTGCTCAGGCTGGAGGGTTAATAGCTGGTACTCTTGCTAGTAAATATGTAATGAGCAATGCAGGTAAATGGATTGATAAATTAACTGGCGCTGAAGCTCCAAAAGAAGTGGCTGCTCAATTAGGCGCTTCGCAAATAAATGCTACCCCAGCAACTCAAACATCTTGGAATGCTGGTGCAGATACTGCTTCAGCTGCTACACCACAGGTGATTAAATCCGATGGCGGGATGTCTACGGTGCAAACACCAGGAGGACCGCAACAGGTCCCAACAGAGTCACTTAATGACCCTGGATTTTGGAGCAATGTAAATTGGGGGCAAGTAGTTCAAGGCGGCCTTTCGCTTGCTCAAATGTACGGAGCTTATCAATCGTACAAATCAGGTGATAAGGCTGGTGCTGCTATTGGTGGACTTGCTGGAGCTGGCAATCTTGCAGCATCAACTGGTGCAGTAGCAACAGGCACAGCAGCCGGAACTACAGGAGCTTATGTTATTCCAGGATTAAATATTGTTGCTGGTGCTTATCAAGGGTATCAAACTGCTGAAGCATTAGGCGATATGGCAGCAGGAGCAAAGCGCACAAGAACAGGCGTGGTTGGTGGCGCTACTTCTGGAGCTGCTACTGGCGCAGGAATTGGGGCTTTTTTAGGACCAAAAGGGGCTGCAATTGGAGCAGTAATAGGAGCGCTTGTAGGTGGAACTGCTGGAGCTATTGGCTCTATTACTGGAAGCTCAAAAGGCAAAGGGCAAATGCAGCGTGATGCGGTGCGAGGAATATTGCAAGAACAAGGAATTCTTGATGAAAACTTTCAGGGTACATTAGCTGATGGGAGTAAAGCAGATTTTAGTCAGGATGGTAGCAAGATAAACACTAAGTTTATGAATAAGCTAGCATCTGAAAATCCAACAGCTTTTAATCAAACACAAGAGTTAGGCGATGCGCTAACTGCGGGCTATGGTTTTGTTGGTGATAAAGCTCGCTCATTAGGCAGGCTTTACGTTAAAGGAGCGCTTTCAAATGCTAAAGATGACCCAAGCACAGCGCTTGCCAATATGCAGCACTTTGCCAAGCAGCAGGGTATAACTTACGATTTAATCAAAGGAAAGTTAGACGAAGCTTTGCAGGACAACAGAATCAATCAGGGCGAATACGGAAGGTTAATAGGTTCAGCACAAACCTTAACAGGAGGAGGAGCTCCTACTGCTCCAGCTATAGTTCCTAGAGCCGCTAAGGGAGAAGTTGCAAGACAGTCAGCAGGTTTATATAGAGACGATAAAGGTAAATTAGTGCGTGGCACTTCTATGAGAGAAGCGCTAGAACGAGCTTACAAACAACCATCTAAATCAAAGTAATTATGCCAAATAGAAAATCTGCTTTAACTAGAGGCCCTAAGGTTACAACTCAGCCAGTTACTACAGGTAACGAACAAACTATGGGTAAAATAAGTCCTGACAGGGTAGCTATGGAAAGGCTATCCCCTGGCGTATATCGCAGCGCTAGTGGTGGACTTGTTTCTGGGCAGGGCAGGCCAATACAACGGCAACCACAGGCGCCTATGCAACAACCTCCAGGCATGGCTTTGCAAGTACCAGCCGAAGAAGCCAGGCAAGCAATAGAGTTAATAGGTCGAGGAGGACAAGGAGGCTTCAATAATGTTGATGATATGGTAAACAGATATCCGCCTGGATCAATGGAATCACCAATACGGTTTACCCCTGGTTTTGGTCCTGGGCAACCAAATATGCCAATGGATAAGATGTATCGTGAATTTCCAATGTATCAATGGAATGGCATGCCTCAGATGCCACAGCCATCAGCTAACATGGGCGGGCAGTACCGTTTAAGTCCTGGGATGTACGGTAGTAGAGAACAGGCCATGCAGCAATACAACGATCAGTTGCGGCAAAGGGAATTAAGCGCTGTTCCACAATACAATAAAAGGTAACTAATGGCGTTCCAAGGTTTTACAATGCCACCCCCTTATGCGGGGTTGGACTTAGTTAGCCCCATTGATAACATGGAGCCGCAGTACGCCTTGGAACTGACAAATATATTTCCAGGAGCAGGCGCTCCTACAGTTAGAAATGGCTATACACAGTTTGCCTCGATAGGCTCTGCACCAGCTATTAAGCTATTAGCACCATTAAACTTACTTAACGGCACTAGCCAACTAATAGCTTGCACTAATAGCAAAATCTATTCCGTTTCAGAGGGGGGTGCAATTACTGATGTTACGGGAACTACTACGCCATCGACTGGAGATTGGCAGACGGTAGTTTACGGTAACAGAATGTACTTATGTAATGGTACAGATAACGCTCAAGTATTTAATGGCACTACCTGCTCTGATGTTACCTTTACCGGCGTAGCTAAATCGTCGCTAATTAACGTAACTGCACACAAAGAGCGGTTATACTTTATAGAGGCTAATACCCTAAAGATTTGGTATGGTGGATTACAAGTTACTGGCACAGGTGGCACTCCTGCTCTTACTTCTTTCGATTTGCAATATGTTTGCACTAGAGGCGGTTATCTGGTTGGTATCGGTAGCTTTACGAATAGCGCCAATTTAGCTACCCAAGAATATTTTTGGGCGTGTACCTCTGAAGGGGAGATAGTCTTTTATAGCGGTACTTACGCTGGAGACCCTGGGACTTGGGGCATAGTCGCAAGATACTATATCGGCAGACCGCTAGGTTATAGAGCTTTTGTTAGGGTTAATAATGATATTTGGGTAATTACAGAGCAGGGCATTGTTCCAATATCTGGATTATTTCAATCAGACCCAGAAGCGGCACTAAACATAGTCAGCCAAAAAGTAAACCCGCTAATCAGCCAATACGCCGTTTCTATACCGTTTGACCATCAATGGTCAGGGTTCTTTTGGCCGCAAGGTAGACGAGTTTATATTACAATTCCGACAACAGGCGAAGGGTGTAAACTTTTAGTTTATAGCATTGATACTAAAGGCTGGACTGTATTCGAGCTGTTTAATGACAATCATTGTTTGGCAGCGACATTATTTAAAAAGCTTCCGTTTTACGCTTCCTCTGCTGGCGTAATTTGGCAAGGAGAAACTGGGCAAGCTGATGCTGTAGTTAGTAACGTTGGCCAATCTATTATGTTTGCTGGAAGAACTGCATTTAGTTTCTACGGCTCTCGTAGCAACTACAAAGCGTTTAAAGATATTAGACCTATTGTAAAGGTGCGTCGTGGCGTAACGCTAAGTTTAGGCTTGGATACTGATTTTAAACGACAATCAATAGTATCTACAGTTACTACTACGCCAGGCGTGTTTACTCCTTGGGGTAGTCCTTGGGGAAGTCCTTGGTCGTCAGATATAGAATATGTTTTTGATAGGTTTGCCGTATCAGGGCAGGGGCATTGTGCGGCAGTTAGATTTGGTGGCTCGATTAAGAATACAAGTATGCAAATTTTAGGCTTTGAGATACGCTATGATGTAGGGGGACAAGTATAATTATGGCTAGAAAAACCGCACTTAAAACTGCACCAAACAGCAAACCAGGTAACAATCCTGATAGTCAAAACGTGCCTACTAGAGCTGGAAATAAAGCTATCTATGACACAATGTCTCCCGAAGAGCAGGCTAAATATAGAAAGATTAGAGCTGAAAAAGGTGGACGTACCGCACTAAACTTTCTCAATAGATTTAAACCCACAACGCCAGCAGCGCCAACTCCAGCATCAACTACTGAAGCAGGCTTTATGGGCGCAGGCGAGGCTTACCAGGATATGGTTAAGCGGTTTCAAGGCGAGCAATATCAACCTAACTTTGAAGCAGAGATGGAGCGTTCCAGGCAGAACGTAATGCAGCAGTTTGAGCGCCGTAACGCTGAAGAGTTTGGTCGTCAGCAGGTAGATGTACAGCGACAGATTGCAGAGCGTGGCTTAGACCCTAACTCAGAAGCAGCACAAGGGTTATACAAGCAGCTAAATCAACGTCAGGACTTAGCTAGGCAAGAGGCTATGAGCGCAGCAGAGCAGGCAGCTTATGGTGTACAGCAACAGCAATTTACTCAAGCTGATACCCTAGCTATGCGACCTTATGAGCAGCTAGGAGCATTATTACCGCCATATATGGCAGGTGTAGGTGCTCAGTATCAAAATCAACAACTACAACAGCAGCAGGGTTGGGAAGCCAAACAGGCCGAGCTTGAAAGACAAAATAGGTTACAGATAGCAAGAATGTCTCAAGGTGGGGGAGGGCCACAGGGGCCAAACTTGTATGAAAGGCTACAGGCAGAACAGCTTTCAAAGGGATACAATCAACAGCCACAACAAAATCCTTTTGCTAACGTAGGCCACGGCATAGTCGCTGGAGCAACTAAACAAATAACTAATTGGGCGTCAAAGTAACATGGCAATATTAGAAGAGGCATTACAAGGCTTAAACTACACTGGTGCTGATACTGGGTACGGTATTGCTGCAAAAACACTAGGCGAGGTAGCTCCTACCCTAATTAACCCTTATGGTTCAACAGGGCAGGCCGTCGGCATAGGTTTAGGTTCAATATTGCTTCAATCGCTATTAGGCTATCAAGCTAGGCAGGAGGCCGCTAGAAGTACGCTAGAGCTTAATACGCTGGCTAATACAATGCAGGGGCTTACCACGCCACAAGCTCGCACTGATTTTATTGGTGGCGTATCCGACCCGATGTATCAGTCTAGGCTTTCTACGTTAGCTACTGCATTAACTCAGCAGGATACTCAAAGAAAACTAAAGCAAGCTGAAAAGTTAGCCGATTTAACTAGTGCAGCAGAATTTGAAATTAGTCCATTAGCTGAACAAGTAGCAGCGGCAAAAGCTACTAGAGAAGTAGATGCAAAGCGCAAACTTATCCAAGCACTAGTCCCTAGTGGCTCTGTTAGCACTGCTGGTGCAGAAGGTGCTCCAATGCCAGGCGCTACAGAAATGCAATCCAAACGAGATGCTTTAATCACTCGTGGTATTGCTATGGGGATGACCCCCAATGCAGCGTTAGAGTATGCAGAAAAAAATACTAAGTTTGAATCTGGCATAACTAAAGAAGCTCAAAAGAAAATAGAAACATCACGCTCAAGAGGTGTAAACCTAGAAGAAATTGCGGCTACAGCTAGAGCGGGAATGGAAGGGGCTGGCATGACGGGTGGGCTACTTGGTGGGCCAAGAGATTTAGCATCCAGAGCATTGGCAATTGTTAGTCCTCAAGAACAAGAAAAACAAGATTTTCAAAAAGTTCTTGATAGCGTTAGGCCTCGTATAGTGCAAATTTTGCGTTCGCCTGGAGCGGTAACAGAATTTGAAAATAAATTGCTAATAGGATCTGGGCCTAGTTCTGCCAATACTCCTACAGAAAATGCCCGCATTATTGCTGGCATGGAAACAATAGCGCAATTAGAGCAAGACTATGCCGATTTCTTGGAGACCTTTGTAACTCAAAAAGGTAGCTCGCTAGGCGCTGATGCTGCTTGGAGACAGTACAAGAGTGAGCAAGTATTCCCTGCTGGAACCTTTAACCCACAAAGGCAAGATTGGCAGTCTTGGATGGCCGAAAAAGGTGGCATGGCTGGGGTTAGTGCTATTAGTGAAATGGCTCAAGGTGCTGGGTCTGACGTAGAAGCTCAAAAAGAAGAACTTCGTCGACAAATTGCAGAAATAAAAGCTAAATTAGGGCGCAGGTAATGGATCCAGAGTTGCAAGCATTACAAGCTGAACTTGCTGCATTACAAAATGCAATGAACGAATCTGCTGTAGCGCCTACGGCAACAGAACCTACTGGTTATGGATTGCGTCAGCTTGCATTTGATATTCCTACTGGCGTTGCTAAGGCTGGTGCTGGATTGGCTGATGTATTGTCATATCCTGTAGTAAAAGGGCTAGAGTACGCTGGGGCTCCTGTAGAAACATTTGGCTTGTCAAAATTAGTTGGATTAGGCGCTGAAAATGTAGCATCACGATACGGATTGCGACCAGAAACAGAAGCGCAGGAACTAATTAGCTTTCTTACCCCATCGCCTTTGTCTAAAGCTAAGTTGCTTGGTCAGGCTGTTACAGGATTAGCTGCATACCTTGGTAGCGAAGCAGCTCAAAAAGCCATGCCAGAGTCGCCTTATGCTGGATTAGTAGGGGCATTAGCTGGGCCAGGAGCAGCAAGCACAACCGCAAAATTAGCAAAAGGAGTTGTTAATAAAGTTGCTCCAACAGTAGGTTTAATAGCCGGAAGTGATGAGGCATTGCGTAATGCAGCACAAGCAGAAGTATTAGCTGCCGCCGGAGAAGAAGGTGCTGCTCGTCTGAAATTAGCGCAAAGTTTATCAAGTCTTAGCGAAAGCACTGGTGGCGTTCCATTAACTGCTACTGAAATAGTTCAATCTCCAAGCCTAGCTAAATATCAACAAGTAATAAGACAAACTCAGGAAGGCGGAAACATCCTTACCCCTGCAATAGAGGCTAGACAATCAGAATTGGCTGCCGCATTGGGTAGATTTGGCATAGAACCACAACAGGGAGATTTTGCATTAGCATTACGGGAAACGGCTGAGCAAGCAGCAACAAGTAAAGCAGCAAAAGAAGTTAGCATGTTAGAAACGCTTGGCTTAACAGAGCAAATAAAAGCGGCAACTCCAACAGAGCGAAGTAAGTTATTGCGTGATGCAATAACGGAAAGAAAAGATGTGGCAGATGATTTGGCCGAACAAGCCTGGTTAGCTTTGCCTGGTGATACAAAATTAGATATTAGCGCTCCGCTTAAAGCGGCCATTGATGACTTTGCTAATTTTGGGGAATTGGCAAAAGCCGATATTGGCGAAAAGGCGAAAAGAGTAATTCGCAAAGTAGAAGACGTTTTTGAAAAACAGAATGGGGTTGCAACAGTCGATGAATTGCAAGATATCCGCTCTGCCGCTGGAAGGGCGATGGTAGAAGCTAGCGGAATCAACTCTCGTCAAGCAAAGTTGATGGCAACACTACGAGAGAATCTTGATACAGCAGGAATTAAGTATTTTTATGATCAAGCAAGTGGCGTTAGAGGTGGACTACCAGGAACCGCATCAACGGCCACTGACTTAAATGCTATTGAAAAATTAAGTAATGCCATAGAAAAAACTAGAGAAAGCAAGCAATTATTTTCTGAGGGCGTTGTAGGAGAAATCACTGCCATTCGTCAATTGAAACCGAAACTAGCAACCAGTAAGGTAATTGATAGAGCAGTGGCCAATCCAGAAAACGCAGAAGAAATACTAAGCAAGTTTGGCAAAGATTCAGTTGAGGCGACAACTGTAAGAACTGAATTGCTTTCTCGAATAGATGCAGCAAAAAACCCAACTGATTTTATAGGCAAAAATAAACAAGTATTAAAAACAGTATTTGGCGGTGAATATGACACGTTAGTCAAATACGCTCAGAGTAAAGGGCGTGGGGCTCCGCTTGAAGAGTTTACGAAGGTAACGGATACGGCAATACCTAACAAAATATTTGCAGATACGGCACAAGCTAAAAAGTTTACTGCTGCATTCAAGGATACAGAACTGTTTCAATATGCTAGGTCTAAGTTTATCAATACGAAACTTACCAAATCTGGCGACCCGTTAGAGAATTTAGCTAAAAACAAGAAAATTGCAGAAATATATTTTCCTAATGATTTATCCGATTTAGAGGTTGTGCTGAAAGATATGCAACTTGCTAAAAGCCCGCAGCAATTAGCTGCTGGTGCGACTAAAGGCCAATCATGGACCAGTCAAATGACTACTACTCTTGGCGCTATTATGAGCGCAAGAGGATTAGTTGGTGCCATGAAGAAAGGAACGGTTACTGGAGGAATTGTTGGGCTTGGAGGTGGGCCAATATTTTCTGCTGCCGGAGCAGTAGGAGGATATATTTTATCTCGCATAGGTAATGCTAGAGAATCGCAATTAAATGAGTTGGCAGCTCAGTTTCTTGCAAATCCATCATTACTTAAGTTTGCAAAAGCTCCGCCAACACAACAAAACGTAAAGACTTTGCTAGATCGTGCCACGTCTTTAATGAGCAAAGAAGAATTTGCCGCAGCGCAGCCGTTTGTTCATGGAACAGATGAGGCTGGAATAAAAGCCATTGAGGGCTACGGCGGTTTTATACCAAAAACTATAAGATATTCAGTATTGGGGCCAGGTACTATTTATGCAGCAGAAAGAAATACTTGGTGGTTTGACCCTAAAAAAACTGCTGAAGGAAGAATGTGGTCTTTGGATAAGCAAGTGCCAGTTTATTTAAAGCCTGAAGCAAAGATTGTAAATGTAGACACATATAAAGATTTTGACAAAATTGCCAAAAAAATTGGCATGACCGGTGATGATCTTGCCTTCAAATTATACTTTGAAGCAGATGCGCCTGAATTGTTGAAAGCGGCGTTAAAAGTAAAAAACGATTTAGTAAAAGCTGGTGTAGATGCAATTAATTTAAGAGAAAATCAAACCTGGCTTAAACAAAAAATAAAAACATTTGCAAACAAACAAGCTGGAGATGCTGCATTGCGATCTATTAGAAAAACCGGCAAAGGTATAATGCAAGAAGGCACTAGTAAATTAGAAAAACGTATATACAATATAGCGTCAAATATAGAAGCACGAGCGACTCCATTTTCCAATGACTTTGGTGGGCCACAATTAGCTATTTTAAATCCTAAAATTGCCGAACCGGCAAATATGGCTTATGAGCGATTGCTAAAAGAAAACCCTCAAGCTCTTGCGAAAATAACACCAGAAGAATTTAGAATAATTCCAGAAGCAACCAAAGAAAAACTATTACGCTCTGGATATATTTCTTCTAAAGTAGCTCAAGAATCTGCTGTAGAGCCTTCGGTGCCAGAATCCATTAAGCCAGAAACTACTTCTACTGCAATAATAGAATCAGATCCAGAATTAGCTGACCTTCAAGCTGAGCTAAAATCTTTGCAGCAAATGACGCAAGAGATTGAGCCAAAAGAATCAGTTAAAATAGGCAAGCAAAACATTAGCATCCCTACGGGTGAAGAGTATGCGCCACCTGCGCTAGTTAAAGCTGTTATGCAGGTAGAGTCAGGAGGCAAGGCTAATGCTGTTAGTCCTAAAGGGGCTACAGGCTTAATGCAGCTTATGCCTGCTACAGCTAAAGAGTTAGGCGTAAATGCTAAGAACCCTGAACAAAACGTAGAAGGTGGTAGCAGGTATTTGCAGCGAATGATAAATAAGTATGATAGCCAAGAGATTGCACTAGCTGCGTATAACTGGGGACCAGGTAATATCGATAGGGCTATTAGAAAGGTTAGAGCTGCTGGCAAAAGGGTAACTTGGTCTAACATTCTTAATGAAGTAAGGGTGCCTCAGGAAACTAGGCAATATGTATCAAAGGTAACTAATTTAGTGGCATAGGAGACTTATGGCTTGGGCAGGAGGAAACTTTACACGAGTATACGGCACTACTGGCTGGACTAATGATGCCAGTTCAGGAACAGGCATAGAGCCTGGTCGCCATGATACACAAGATAACGATCTAGCTGATGGTATTACTGCTTGCATCAATAAGGACGGCTCTAATGCTATGACAGGTAATCTTAACCTGGGCAATAATAGGCCAATAAATATTAATGCAGGGACCGCAGCAGCTCCAGCCGTATGCGTTGGTGGAGATACTAATACAGGTATATTTGGTCCTGCGGCTGATACTTGGGCTGTTGCCGCTAATGGAGCTGAGGTTGCAAGAATAACTACTACAGGCTTGGGGGTGCAAACTACTCCAAGCGTAGCGCTACATACCATTGGAAACACAACTTTTAGAGGTACTGCAAATATTGCGGCTGCGTTTCAAGCTGCTACTGGAGCTACTAACGATGCTTGCTTGATGATTGGTTCGACAAACGGCAACACTCCGTTTATTGAGGCGAGCAAATTAAATGGGGGTGCTGGTAGCGCAACTAGTTTACATATTAAAACAGACAATACAACAAGAGTTACTGTTAACGCTACTGGAGAGGTTGGAATTGGGACAAGCTCTATAGGCGGCAATTTAGATGTGCGTACCCCTTACGCAGATGCGGATGATTTTGTTGTTGGAGTAAATTTAAGCCCTGGGAATTATTATTTTAAAAGTAAGTTAATAGGCAGGCATACTACTAGCGGCGGCACTGCGGTTGTCATTGATGCTGGGCATATTGTCCAAAAACAAACATCCTCCTTAAAATACAAAACAGATGTGCAGGATTACCCAAAAGGGTTGGCGACAGTAAAGCAATTAAGGCCAGTGCAATATAAAGGCATTAACGATGGCGATAAGATATTTGCTGGGCTTATAGCTGAAGAGGTGCACGAGGCAGGATTAACAGAATTTGTTGTCTACGATTCAAACAATGAGCCTGAAGCATTAGCCTATGGCAATATGGTAGCCCTAGCTTTTAAGGCTATTCAGGAGCTAAGTGCTAAAGTTGAAGCATTAGAAGCACAGTTAGCTTTAATAACGGAAGCGCCATGAAGTTAAGACTTGTCAGAATATCCGAGTATAACGGGGCAACGTTAGGTGTGCTGTGCGTTAATGACATGCCTGAGTTTGTCACGCTAGAGGATGCCTGGCGAGATAATGAGAGGATGATAAGTTGCATTCCCGTGGGTAGGTATAAGGTTAGGCCAAGGAATAGCCCTAAGTTTGGTCAGACCTGGCAGGTTATAGACGTGCCAGAGCGGGACCATATCCTATTTCATGCTGGTAATACGCATAAGGATACGAATGGGTGTATCTTACTTGGGATGCAGTTTGGTAAGATTGGAGACGAATCGGCCATCTTAGCTAGTAGGTCAGCGTTTAATCGCTTTAAGGACCTAATGGCGGGTGCTCCCGAAGCAGAGCTAATTGTTATTGATGCTTACGGAGGAGGCCGAGTCCATTAATGTCAGGTGATATTACAGAGCTTAAATATTGGCTGGATATTATCATTAAAGCCGCTATTGGTGTGTTGATATCCATTATTGGCCTAGACTACAAGGCGGTTAAGAATAGCCTGCACGAGCTAGAAACGCATAAATATACCGTAACTGCGGAGGTGCAAGTGATACAAACGGAGCTAGCCTATATTAAGGGTCGCTTGGATAAGATTGATGCCAAGCTAGATAGGGCACTAGACAGATGAGAGCGGCACTAGTTGTGCTAATGCTCCTGCTATCAGTGGAAGCATGGGCAGCACCTAGCTTACTAGCCTTATGCCACAAAGATTTTAACTGTGCCGGCGTAAAGAGGCTCTATAGAGAGCAAGAAACCTTAGTTGTTAGCTACCTAGAGAATACCTTTGGTACGACCTGTAAATGCTTAAATACCCTCTTAGACGACCCTAGACCAAAGATTATAAGAGCCCACCTGATACAAAGCCCCTGCATGAGAAACAAGCGCTGCGGGCGTTATGAGGCTTTATGGGGCTACACTGTGGCGTCAGCTAATAGAGCGGCTAGAAACCCTAAAAGCAGGCTAAGAAAGCGATTTAATGTCATTTTAGAGCAATTTAAGCAGCGATTAGAGGGGCGTAGCGTTACTTGTTATGTTAGCCCGTGTTTGGAGTGTGATTTGCATGAGACAGCTAGAAAAACACTTGCTAATCTTATATCTGCTGCTGTGCCTAGTTGTAACCTTGTTGATAATCCTTATAGACGCAAATGCTTACCAGGAATGGTGTGCGAAAAGCACGGACTTAACCCCATTCTATCTAGGCCGTGTATAGTCGATTTAGACGGGTACGATGGCAACTTGGTAAACGCAAGAAAATGGATGGCAAAATACAGCCACTGTGATTTAAGATATTATTGGGAACCTTGGATGAATTGCATCCGTGGCGAGTTTGTAGATCCCAGGAAGCGAGACTGTAAATACGATAACTCTATATTTGAAGGTGCTTTATGCCGTTCTTTTTGGCCTCAATCATCAGACATTTGCTTACCCTAGCTGCTGGCTCTTTAGTTACCCTTGGTGTAGCTGAGAGCGATGCTCTTAACCTAGCTTCTGCTGCTGAGCCTGTAGTAGGCGGCGCCATCCTTTATGGAGCTGCTCAGGCTTGGTCTTTAGTTGAGAAGAAGAAGCGCTAAGGTCGCCTGTGCATCCTGATGGGCTTTTCTTCAGGGTTAATCTTTCTTAGTCGCTCCCTTATAGTGCGCACTACGTCATCACGTTCAAAGAGCATATTGCAGATATACACTAGGTTGTACGGTTTGGGCGTATCCTCAAAAAAAAAGCGGTGCAGGTCCACCTGAAAGAACGCTGTTAATCCTTGTGTGGGTAAAGAATAATCGCAAATGGCTCTTTCAATAACAGCAAGCCACAAAGCCGTCTCTGGGCAGTCGGGGGAGGATGTTATTTCCATCTCGTAATCTACTTCTTGTGTAAGTTTAGAAAGTCTTCCAGATACATAGTTACTAGCCATGGTCTATTGTTTTTCCTGTGGCAGACGATTGGTGTGTTATCCCCGCAATCTCTTGTAGCTTGGTCTATAGCCTTGTCTACGTTAAGATTTTGGACTCTTTTTACTTCGATGTGATATTGACTCAATTCGGTGCAAACTACGTCCGAATCGCCAGCCTTGCCACAAAACTGCTGCGTGCGTCTAGCTGTGAAGCC
>Ga0181363_1000088_pt1 | contig 27006 bp, 38 predicted proteins | sample Fa13NDMLBSN_FD_130109 | JGI IMG/M metagenome (GOLD analysis project Ga0181363, IMG submission 130109) | Freshwater viral communities from Lake Michigan, USA - Fa13.ND.MLB.S.N | ecosystem: Environmental > Aquatic > Freshwater > Lake | place: USA: Michigan | collected 2013-09-23
TGCATGAGTTAAGGAACTTGTTGACCGGCCATGACGGGTTGACCGGCCATGACGGGTTGACCGGCCATGACGGGTTGACCGGCCATGACGGGTTGACCGGCCATGACGGGTTGACCGGCCATGACGGGTTGACTAATCATTTTATTTAATAGCAGGAGCAGGAGCAGGAGCAGGAGCAGGAGCAGGAGCAGGAGCAGGAGCAGGAGCAGGAGCAGGAGCAGGAGCAGGAGCAGGAGCAGCAAAACAAGCGTTTTAAGGCTGGATAATTAACAAAGCATACTTTGGTATAGGTAAATTATTATCACGCCTTAAAACGTAAATTTTTAAATTGATAGACAATAAAAAAGGGCCGGTTAAGGCCCTTTTTTTATTCTGATAGAGTTAAAACTATTAACTCTATTAATAACACTGTTACAAGCGCAACAATCATTTTATTACCCCCGCGACGTGATTTGTTGGCAATTCTACCAGCTCATAAATTCTGGAATTGTTAGCGCCCTCTTTGTCGATGATTATAAAATCACCGGATCTTGTTTTGTGTATTTTATACGATGGCGTGGTATCTACCAGGCATAACGCGCCTATAAAGATTATTAGAATTGCAGCTGCTGCGATATAGTTTAAATTTTTCATTTTATATTATCCTTAATTAAAGATTATTAGTTGCAAGCGCTGCTTTTTTTGCGCTTGTTCCATGTGGTAAAAATCCAATGCTAAAATTGCGATCTTTATTTGCGCATAACATGCAATCAATGCATCTTGTTTCGTCATTAGTTTGAGCTGGGCAAATTACAATCTTGTTACCCGCTGCAGTGTAAGATACCTTGGGCGCGTTCATTGGCATAATAACGGCCACAGGCGCAATATTAAGCGCAAGTAGATCATCCACTTCATTTATATGATTAGCGCTTAAATTGATGGTAAAGCCGTCGTCATTAGCTTGTTTGATTGCTAATCGATTATTAAGATTAGTTAAAACGTTGTAATGTGAGTATGTAAACGCGCGTAATTTACGTTTTTTTGTTGTAGCTGCTAATCTTGCAAGTTTAGGCGCGTCGATTTGGCCATTTTCGCCTGGTAAGTCGCCGGCCTGATTATGACGATATTCTGATTTAATTGGTAGCGCGCCTACTTGCAACAAAAAATCATCAAAAGATACGCCGCGTTCACCATTTGTTACCTTTTGCCAATGCAAATTTAACGGGCCATTTCCAGCATAACAGCCTTTTTCTTTTAAGGGACAATCATCAGGACAAGTAGATTTTGAACTGGTAGACACTGCGATCGGGCCAGTTTTTGCATTGTTTGATACTTTAGTTAAATGATAATTTGACATTATAGGGCACCATTCAAAAAGTCTAAAAATTGCTTAACAGTTATATCCATCAATCCTGAAAATTTTAAACCATCAATTTTTATATATTGAATCCAAGTATTATAACTTTTGTATTCAATATTTTTACCGTCACAAATAATGTCGTAAAAAACCCAATTATTTTTATTATCTTTTCGTAATTTATTAAGATGTTTTATCAATTCTACTTTAGTCATTTTAGTTTACCTTTAGTTATAGTTTTTAAGAGTTACATTAAATAGTTAAGCGTATTTTCTGCCAGTGCAATAAATAATATTGCAATTCCAAACATTATTATCTGATTCATTTTATATTCCTTAATAAAAATAAAGGTAGAAATGATATAACTGCAAGTATCAATAGCATGGCATTAAGAACTACTACTTTAGGTAATGTCAAAATAATTGCAGTTAAAACGATTGATAATATTAAGATTAAAATTGTAGTTTGCATTGTTTTTTTCTCTTTTTTGTTGAAGTTATAGTCAATATACTCTTTTTTCAGCTAATGTAAAGACTTTTATTACACTTATTGACGTGTTAGTAATGTTAGTTGATTGTTAGTTAAAAAATATAGCGTGATTGCATACGGCTTAGACCAGACCTATCGGGGCTTTAAGCTATTTGTTAGTAATGTTAGCTATAATATTATATTAATAAAGAAATAATAATATTAATAATAACCATAATAATAGTAAGGAAAATAATATCGTGGAGGCAGTTTAAAAAATTAGTGGTGCTTACATTGCTAACATTTTCTACAGCCCGCGTCGTATAAGGGTTTGTTGTTAGTCATTTTTACTAACATTTTGGGCTAATCCCATTTAGGACATGAAAAAGGGGCGCAAAAACCATTACTTGATACTTTCGAGTTAATTTTTAAATCATCTGAAAATATCGTTAAATAGATTGTTGCCTGGCAAGTTTGCGTTTTACGCTTTAAAGCTATTCTATGGCCGATATATCGACGTAAACAAGACAGTAAGCTATTGTACTGTTTGGGTGTAAGCCCCAGTTCATGCAGGTCGTGGGCTAAATGTTCTACGCTTGCATATCTTAAATCTAGTAATGTTTGCATTGTCAGCTACTCGTAAAAGTTGATAGAGTAGTAATTATAACGTTATCGCACTCAATAATGGATTGAGCCAATTAAAACCTATAGCTAACATTGCTGACATTACTAACACATTCCAGGTAATGGCCTGCCTACCTGCCTACCTGCCTACCTGCCTACCTGCCTACCTGCCTACCTGCCTACCTGCCTACCTACCTACCTGCCTACCTACCTTGCATATAGTTGTAAGTTATTGAATTGTAAGGGTATAGCGGGGGCGTTAAATAGTCGATGTGTCGCATTGGGGGGTTACCTGCGTGAGCGGTGGCGGGGGCATTCATGTAAATCTTTTGCATTTTTAGATAGGGGGGGGCATTCACATAAATCTTTTGAGGTTATTAATTTCATAAAGCTTTTGCATTTTTGAAATTTTTTTTGAAAAAAATTTAGAAGGTCAAAGATTGTTTTACATTACAATGTGTGGTACTATCTTTATATATAACTATCCACAACTGGTGACTTATGATCTCATTCCCCTATTCCCCACGCGAACTCCAAGCTACAGAGGCGCGGTTATCCCAAATATATGAAGCTGCCAAGCTCGGCTTAAAAGGAGATAAACTGGCGCTTGCCTCCGGCATGTTACCCTCCGAGTATCGCCAACTCTGTCAGCTAGACCCAACTGTTGAACTGGCCGCTTTGAAGGGCGCTGCCGATGCAGAAGTGGAAGCCTCAACGCAGTTGAGAGATGCTGCACGAAATGGTGATTCCAAAGCAGCATTGGCTATCTTGCAACACTCTCACGGCTGGGCTACTGCTAAGGAGTCAACTAGAGTGGCGGTTGGCTTGACCAACGCTGATGGATCAGCTATGAATCTAGTGATAGGTTGGGAAGAATGAAGGTTACGCTTCCTTATAAGCCTAGAGATGTATTCAAACCCCTGCACAATCGAAAGGAACGCTGGGCGGTTGTGGTGGCGCATAGACGCGCAGGGAAGTCTGTATCTTGCATCAATGAACTGATCCGCGCCGCCTGTCAGGATGTGTCGGGCGATGGACGCTATGGATACATTTGTCCTTACTATTCCCAAGCCAAACAGGTGATCTGGGATTACTGTAAAACCTTTACCAAACCTATACCTAATATAAAGGTGAATGAATCGGAATTGCGGTTGGACTTTCCTAATGGTTCTCGCTTGCAGTTGTTCGGTGCGGATAACCCTGACAGATTACGGGGTTTATATTTTGACGGCATCATTGCAGATGAATATGGCGACTGGAAATCTTCCGTGTGGGCGTATGTTATCCGTCCGGCATTAGCTGATCGGAAAGGTTGGGCGATCATCATTGGAACACCTAAAGGAAAGAACGCATTTTATGAACGTTATGAGCAAGGGAAGACTGATCCCAACTGCTTTACCTTGATATTGAAAGCATCGGAATCAGGATTGCTTGATGCGGAGGAGTTAGCCGAGCTTAAGAATGAACTGAGTGAGGACGCATGGTTACAGGAAATGGAGTGTAACTTCGATGCAGCGATACCAGGAGCTATCTACGGTAAGGAAATGTATGAATTGACTGAATCTGGGCGCGTGAAGCCTTGTTATGACCGTTCGTTAAAGACTTATGCTGCTCTTGACTTAGGGTGGAGCGATGATACTGCGATATGGTGGTATCAGGTGGTAGGGCGAGAGCTTCGGGTAATCGATTGCTACTCAAATTCAGGTATGCCAATCAGTCATTATGACGAGATATTAAAAGGAAGGGGCTACGATTACGGAGAATGGTTATATTTACCCCACGATGCTAAGGCAAAAAGCTTACAAACAGGCAGGTCTATTGAAGAACAGTTCAGATCGCTAGGTTGGCGACCAAGAATCGTGCCAAGTGTCAGTCTGATGGACGGTATTCAAGCGGCGCGTTTGACTTTAGCGGATTGTTGGTTTGACCCTAAGTGTAAAGAAGGCATGGAAGCCCTCACGCAGTATCAACGTGAGTATAATCTGGATAAAAAGATATTTAATGACCGTCCAAAGCATGATTGGACTTCTCATTATGCGGACGGATTTAGATATGTAGCTTTAGCGTGGCGTGAACAGCGTCCAGAGCCAAGAATTAAGAAACCTAAGTATTGGCAAGAGCAAACATTGAACGAATTATGGGAATCTAGCACAAAACCCTTTAGAAAACGAATATAAGTGTTGCTTTTAGCAGAAAAACGGTATAATCACCCAAACCCTTTTAAATGAGCGGCACGATGGCAAAAGAATTAGCAGATAAATCAGCACAGCCGTGGCACGATGAATTGTCACGCTACAATCAAACGTTTAAGAAGTGGACTGAGCGTGGCGAAAAGGTCATTAAACGCTACCGTGACGAACGGAAAGACGTTGAACAGGCTGATGCACGATTTAATATCTTTTGGTCTAACATTCAGACGCTAAAGCCAGCTATTTACGCTAAACCACCTAATCCTGAAGTATCAAGACGCTTTGACGATCAGAATGATGTTGCTCGTGTTGCTTCTAACATCTTAGAACGAGTCTTATCCTATGAAATTAATCAATATCCTGATTTTCATGCTACTGTTTCCAATGTGGTTGATGATAGATTGTTACCAGGGCGTGGTGTGGCTTGGTTACGATATGAACCGATCATTGAATCAGTTGATGCAGAACCTCAGATCACTGATTATGAAGAAGTAGGGGGGGATGAATATGCTCCTACCGGAGAATCATTAGAAGAAAATGCGTTAGCAGGAGAACAACCTGCCCAATATGAGCGCATTACTTCTGAAACTACACCTGTTGATTACGTTTATTGGCAAGATTTTGCCCATCTACCAGCAAGAACGTGGGAAGAGGTAACTTGGGTAGCTAGACGAGTTTATATGTCGCTAGAGGAAGGAGAAGAGCGATTTGGTGAGGTATTTAACCAAGTTCCTTTAACTCATTCACCTGATCGACAAGATGGCGAGAAAGAATCAACTCAATCATTAAAAAAAGCTGAAGTTTGGGAAATTTGGTGTAAAACAACGAAATGTGTTTATTGGGTAGCTAATAATTACGATATTGTTCTTGACCATCGTGAAGACCCATTAGAATTGTGCGACTTCTTTCCTTGCCCTAAGCCTTACTTTGCTACTACCACTTCAGGATCGCTTGTTCCTATAGCTGATTTCTTACTGTATCAAGACCAAGCAGATGAAATTGATGATCTAACAGGTAGAATCAAGCATCTTACCAAAGCCATGAAGGTTATGGGTATTTATGCGGCTGACGAACCAGCTATTGAACGTCTGATGAAGGAAGGCAATGATGGCGTTCTGATCCCTGTTAAGAACTGGGCGGCATTTGTTGAGAAAGGTGGCTTGCAAGGCGCAGTTCAATTCATGCCGTTGCGTGATGTGGCACAAGCATTGCAACAATTATATCAAGCTCGTGAATCATGTAAACAAATCATCTATGAAACAACTGGTTTGTCAGATATTATGCGTGGTGCTTCGGTTGCATCAGAAACTGCTACAGCACAACAAATTAAATCTCAATTTGCGTCATTACGATTGAATAGTATGAAAGATGACATGAGCCGATTTGCTCGTGACATTTTAAGAATGAAGTCTGAAATCATTTGTTCTAAATACCAACCTGAAACATTGATTCAAATGTCAGGTATTAACTTCACACCCGATGCTCAGTTTGTTGAACCTGCGATTCAGTTACTGAAAAATGAATCGATGCGTAATTTTAATATTGACATCGAAACTGATACCTTAGTTCAAATAGATCAGCAGGCTGAAAAACAAAGCCGAATTGAATTTTTAACTTCAGTTAGTACCTTCTTAGAAAAAATATTGCCAATGGGACAACAAGCGCCTGAGTTAGTTCCTTTAATGGGTGAAATGCTTTTATTTGGTATTAGAGGGTTCAAAATTGGTCGGACTATTGAAGGTTCATTTGAGCAATATATAGCTACAGTTACTCAAAATGAAAAAGCTAAAGCAGCTCAACCTCCACAGCCTCCTCCTCCAACACCTGAAATGATTAGAGCGCAAGCTGAATCTCAAAATGCACAGGCTAAGATTCAATTAGAACAGCAAACTACTCAAGCTAAAATGCAGTTGGAACAAGCTAAATTGCAAACAGAACAGCAATTAGAAGCACAAAAACTTCAATTTGAGCAATGGAAAGCTCAACTTGATGCAGATACTCGCGTAATGATTGCTGAAATGAGCAGTAAAACCAGTTTGAAACAGTCATCAATGACTATAAATGCTGCTCGCGATCAAGAAGGTATTTTAGAGCTTAACGATAATGGTGACGAGCAACCAAACAGTGCTTTAGCTGGATTGATCGAGGCAGTTAATCAAAACTATGCACAGATGATTCAAATGTCAACTATGCAGAATGAAGTCATGTTACAGAAACAAGCTGAAATGGTAGCTAATCTGTCGCGTCCTAAACAAATCGTTCGCGGTGCGGATGGCAAAATAATTGGAGTTCAATAATGGCGGTATCATTAAATACAACCTTGCGTAATAATAGAGCTGATGCTATTACTACATTTGCTGGCAATGGGGCTAAGTTAAGGCTTTATACTTCTGGCGCAACATTGATTGTTGAGTGTGTTTGTGGCACACCTTTTGCAGCTGCGGCTTCAGGAGGCGTATTAACTCTTTCAGCTATTTCACAAGGTACAGCTGGAGCATCCGGTACAGTAACAAATGCAAGCCTTTATAAAGCTGATGGCACAACTTTAGTAGTAAGCGGAATGACTGTGGGTACTTCAGGGTCAAATGTTAATTTATCCAGTACGCTAATATCTTCAGGTGATAATGTCGCTATATCTTCAGCTACAATTTCTGAAGGCAACGCTTAACAATGGCTTTATGGGATTCTGGGATATGGGATTCCTCTAAATGGTCTACAATCGAATCAACTGTAGCAATAACCCTTGATGGGGTTACAGTTGCTTCAACAGGTAAGGTTGTACATGTAGCTACTGTAGCGATAACACTTGATGATGTGGTTATTGCATCAAGTGGAGTAATAACACGCCATGCAACGGTTGATTTACCGCTTGATGATATAATTATTGCGTCAAATGGTAATATTACTCGACATGCCACTTTAGCTTTAACACTTGATGATGTAGATATAGTTATTGCTGGACAAGATGTTCATGCAGGGCCGTTAAATCTTCAGCTTGATGATGTAGATTTTGCATCAAGCGGTAACGTCATTAAACATGGCGATTTAAGTTTACAACTTGACGATATAACTTTTGAAGCAACAGGACAAGATGGGCATACTGGGACTTTAGCGGTAGCTTTAGATGATTTAATAATATATTTTCAAGGGGCTGATGATAATCAGCAGCAACATCGAGGGGGCTTTGATACTAAGAAACGTAAACCTACGGTTTACAAGGATGAAAGACAAGAGCTTGAATCTCAAATAGCAAAAGCAATCGCTAAAGTTACAGGAGAAGATCAAGAAACCGCAACGTCTGAAGTAGAAGTTAAAGTAGTTGAACCTGTAGAAACGCCAAACTACCAGCTTCAAGAAATGGTTATGAAAGCGCAGGCTATGGCGCTTCAAGCCGAAATAGACCTTCTAATTCAAGCTGAATTAGATGATGAAGAATCACTCATGTTACTTTTATAGGTATAGACAATGGCAGGAACAGCACAAATAACAGGTGCGTATAATGGTTTTGCACCTCAATCAGCAGGTAATGACGGATCAATTTTGTGCGTAAGTACAAACAGTCCAAAACCTACTTTTAGATACACCGCAGTAGACATTACACCTGTTGCAACTGCAACTGATGTTTTAGTTTTAATAGGCTCTGCAACTAAAGTAATTCGAGTTACTAAAATTACAATTATGGGGTCTGCTACTGCTTCAGCAATTTATGACGTGTATTTAGTTAAACGAACTGCTGCTAATACTGGAGGAACTTCAACTGCGCCAACTGCTACCGCAGCCGACACTAATGATGGGACAGCATCAGCTACATTAGCGCTTTATACTGCAAACCCATCTGCATTGGGTACAGGCACTAATATGGAAGCAGCTAAAACTTATTTAGGAACGGCTGCTATAACCTCACCTCAAATTAATTTTATTTGGGGCAACCGTAATGATAAAGCTCCAGTATTGCGAGGAACTAGCGAAGCAATAGCGATTAATTTTGCTGGCGCAGCAGTACCAACTGGCGCGTCATTATATTTATCTGTTGAATGGACAGAGGACACCATTTAATGCCTTTATATGAAGTTAAATGTCGAGTTTGCGGAAAACATCAGGATATTTTCCGCAAATTAGCTGATTGGGATAAGCTACCTGACTGCTGTGGCGAACCCACAAGTCGAGTTTTATCTGCTCCAGCTGTATTTGAAGATATAAAACCTTATAAATCTATGGTAACTGGTGAAATGATTACTAGCCGAAGCCATCATCGTAAGCATTTGATAACCCATAATGTACGCGAAGTTGGCAACGATAATCATACACCTCAAGTCGACCATTTTGCCATCAAACGTAAAAAAGAAGCTTTGCGTAAAGAAATAGCTGAAAAATTTAATTAATTAACTAAGGATATTTATGAGTGACGATACAATGCTTGACGACTCAAGCCAAGTAGAATCTTCTGAAGTAGAAGAATCAACATCAACTGCTTCAACTGAGCCTGAAACGACCCATGATATAATAGGCAGGGAATTAGATAAATTAAACCCTGAAGAAACTGAAAAACCTGAAGAAAAAGCATCTGAAGAACCAAAACCAGTAGCATCTGAACGCTCACCGTGGAAATCATGGAAGGCTGAAGCAGCAAAAGCGCTGGAAAAGTTGCCTGAGGAAACGCAGAAGTATATAATCGAACGTGAAACTCAATTTCATAAAGGGATTGAGCAATATAAGGAAGCGGCCAACTATGCTAAAACCATAGATAGAGCAATATCGCCTTATAAAGATTACATGAGTAATTTGGGTGTGACACCTGACGTGGCATTTACCAATTTACTTAAAACTGAACATACGCTTAGAATGGGATCATACCAAGAAAAAGCGGAAATGTTGCAAAAATTAGCGCATGACTATCAGATTGATTTGAACGCTCTAGCCGGAGTGCCTTACGATCCTAACATGCACAACTTAAAAGCGCAGTTGGAGTATACCCAAAGTCAACTGCAAGCCTCTAACAACTTTAGACAAAGCCAAGAGGATGTACAAATTCAATCAGCTATTGATGAATTTGCACAATCACATGAACATTTTACAGACGTACAAGCTACGATGGCCGACCTGCTAGAACGTGGATTTGCGAACGATTTGGATGATGCTTATGCGAAAGCCATACGACTAGATGATAATGTATTTAACAAAACCATTGCTCAACAACAAGGTGGGGTTAATCGTCAGAATTTAGTACAGGCAAATCAAGCAGCTCAGGCTGCAAAGGCCGCAGCCGTATCTGTAAAAGGCGCTCCTGCTGGAGTGACTCGATCAGTTACACCTGCATCAACTGAAGATGCCGTTCGTCAAGCCATGCGCTTACACGGTTTATAATTTTTTAGAGGAATACTATTATGGCTTTCGCCAACAGTGCAATCAGCGATATTATCGCTACAACCATTGAATCCCGTACTAAATCGGCTCAAAACAACTTATCTAACAACAATGCTTTATTGATGAGGTTGTCAGAACGTGGGAATATCAAAACTATTTCTGGTGGTTCAACAATTTTACAAGAATTGTTCTATAACGACCCTAATACAAACTATGCAGCTTCATACTCCGGTTATGAAACTATTAATATTTCACCTGACAGTCCTATCAGTGCTGCTCAATTTAACTTAAAGCACTATGCCGATGCAGTAACTATTTCAGGCCCTGAAATGTTACAAAACAGCGGTAAAGAGCAAATGATTGAATTGCTTGCAACTCGTGTTGAAATTGCTGAAGCTCGCTTACGCAACAAAATTGACACTGATTTACATGGTGATGGTACTGGTAACGCTGGTAAGAACTTAGTTGGTTTGGCTGCTATGATTAGCACTACCCCTACTACTGGTACTTACGGTGGTATTGATCGTGCTACTTGGGCTTTCTGGCGCAATGGTGCTTATACTTCTACTACTTTGGCTGGTACAGGCGCTACTGCTGCTAACATCCAAAACAGCATGAACACTGTAGCATTATCTGTTGTTCGTGGTACTGACCATGTTGACTTGATCTATGCTGGATCAACTGCATACTCTGTTTACTTGTCATCTTTACAAGCTATTCAACGTATCACTGATGATAAATTAGGTGCAGCTGGTTTCAGTGCATTGAAATTCTATGGCGGTGCTGGTTCTGCTGACGTTGTACTGGGTGGTGGTATCGGTGGAAACCAAACTGCAACTCGTATGGACTTCATAAACACTAAATATGTTTATTTCCGTCCACACAAAGACCGCAACTTTGTTCCTATCGGTGGTGATCGCCAAGCGGTAAACCAAGATGCAATCGTTCGTTTAATTGGCTTCTCTGGCGCATTAACTTGCTCAGGCGCTCAATTCAACGCTACTTTCTCAACTCTGTAATCAGAAGGTTTAACTCAAATGGCTTATAAAATTACTGATCCTTTGATAGGCGCACAACCTATCGCAGTAACCGACACTACTCAAAATCATCAACTTGGTACTATTGTCCGAGCTGAAGATTCTACTTACGGTGCTGGTGAATTTATTTATCTAAAAGGCGTTGCGTCTACTGCTGTAGGCTCAATGGTTGATTACGATAGTTACTTAGCGACTACTGCTTTATCACCTGCAACTGGCGGTGTAGGCCCTGTTGCTGTTGCTATGTCAGCTAACGTTGCCAGCCAATATGGTTGGTATCAAATAGCTGGTGTTGCGGCTGTTAAAGCTCCAAATGCTATGACTGCTGGAGCTGATGTGTTTTCATTGGCTGCAACTCCTGGCTCTGTTGATGATGCTGCTGTTAATGGTGAGCAAATCCTCAATGCTAAAGTCAGCGTTACAACTGGTACTCCTTCAACTGGCTTAGGTTTGATTGCTATCAACAGACCTTTCCATCAAGGCCAAGTATCATAATCTGATGTAATAAAGGGAGGGTTAAAACTAACCCTCCTATTTTAACTCCTAAACGGGACGCTTTAAAAATGGCAGATGATATTAGTTATGTAGGTGATATAGGTGGCGATGCGTATTTAGATGTATCGTTTTATGAAGGTATTTACGAAGGTAAAGAAGAAGATTTTATCAGAATCGGAGTGCCAGGTGATAAATCATTAACTATTGATACAATGGTTGAAGATTCACACAAACGGAGATTTGCAAGGCAATGGGATGCTTATAAAGGACTTAAAGATATAAAAGGAACGCCAATGGTTGAATGGTTAGAAATATCCGAATCATTGCGACATGAATTAGCCTATCAAGGCTTCAGATTTATAGAACAAGTTGCAAGCGCACCGGATTCAGCTTTTGCTAGAATGATGGGTGGTATGCAATTAAGAACAAAAGCGCAAGCTTTTTTAAATAGAGGTAAAATTGATGCTGATGTTATAATTCAGCAACAAAACGACCAAATAGCAGAACTTCAAGAACAAATGAAGCTTTTGATGACTTCAATGAATATTGAGAAGCCTAAACGCACTCGAAAAAGCACTGAAGCTACTGAAATTGATCCAGAAGTACCAATAGCATAGGAACATAATATGGCAACCCTTTTATCAAACGTCCAAGATGTCTGTTTAGAACTAGGGTTGCCCGTCCCTACTGTTGTTGCTACTTCAACTGATCCCCAAGTGCTTCAAATAATGGCACTGATGAATCGAACGGGGGACATCTTATCAACTGATAGGGATTGGCAAACTCTTGCAGCGGAATATCGATTTGAAACGGTATACTATCAATATACTGGTGATGTAACGGCTGGATCAACAACAATTAGTAATTTAAGTTCAGTAGTAGGATTATCAACTGAATTTATGGCAACTGGCACAGGTATTCAACAAGACAGTTTTCTAACTTCTGTTGGTACTACAACTGCTGAAATGTCTATTCCATCTACCGAAACTGCTACCGGAATCACTATCACTTTTGGTCAAGCCAAATATGATATGCCGAGTGATTACGCTCGTATGGTGGATAAGACTCAATATAATAAATCTAATCGATGGTCAATTATCGGCCCTAAAGATGCTCAGGAATGGCAATGGCTTAAAGCTAGTTATGTAACAACTGGCCCTCGTATGCGTTTCCGCATGATGGGGGATAAGTTTACTTTATGGCCAATGCCAACTGCTACATTGGTGTTAGGGTTTGAATATGTATCTAATGGATGGGTTATTGATGCTAATGGAACTTATAAATCTAAATTTACTGCTGATACGGATACCAGTCGATTTACTGACCGTGTTTTAACATTAGGCACTAAACTTAAACTTTTTGAAATTAAAGGGTTTGATACGTCAGCGGTGCTTCAAGATTACACCCGTGAATTAGATAAATGGAAAGCTTCTGAATCAGGTGCAGATACTTTATCACTCGCCCCCCGTTATCCAAATATCCTACTTACACAGAACAACCTACCTGATACTGGTTATGGCAACACTACAAGTTAGGGTTATTGCAAAAGCATGTTAATTAAGGTTATATAAATGTTAAGACCCAAACGCCAAACTTCGAGAACAATAACTGTTACTGCACCTATTGGCGGTTGGAACTCTCGCGATCCTTTAGCGGAAATGAAACCTACTGATGCAGTAGTATTAGATAATTGGTTTTGCACACCTACTGAATTAAGGTCAAGAAAAGGGTATTCAGATTGGGCTACTGGGATACCTGGCGTTGTTCAATCTTTAATTGATTATGATGCGCCTAATGGAACTGAACAGCTTTTTGCAGTCAGTAATGATTCAGGAACTTGTGCTATTTATAATGCAACTTCTCAAGGCGCTGTTGGATCGGCAGTTGTTACTGGATTAACTAATGCTAAATGGTATCACGCTCAATTTGCTACTTCAGGGGGATCATTTTTACTAGCTGTTAATGGTTTAGATTCCATGCGTATCTATGACGGTACTACATGGTACACAGTTACAGGTGTATCTACTCCTTATGCTATTACAGGCATTGCAACTACCAGTTTAATTGATGTTCATACGCATAAAAGGCGTAATTGGTTTATTCAAAAGGAATCGTTAAAATGTTGGTATTTAGATACTGATGCTATTTCTGGCGCAGCATCAATGTTTGATTTCGGGCCTATCTTTGAATTTGGAGGCTCAATAGCTCGTATAGATACATGGTCATTAGATGCTGGATACGGCATGGATGATTATTTTGTCGTTATTACAACTTCTGGTCAGATAGCAGTTTATAAAGGAACAGACCCTTCTAGCGCTAATGATTGGGCGTTAATAGGTGTTTATTTAGTAGGATCGCCAGTAGGTGAGCGTTGCGCATGCAAATACGGTGGCGATGTTCTTTTATTAGGTAAAGATGGACTTATTCCTTTATCTAAAGCGTTAATGTCTAGCCGAGTTAGTACGCATTTGATGATTACTGATAAGATTCAGAATCAATTAGCCGCAGATACTACTACTTACGCAAGCAATTATGGATGGGATATACTTCTCTACCCTCCACAAAATATGCTTCTTGTTAATATCCCTATTAGTGCTACTGAAAGTTATCAGTATGTCATGAATACAATTTCAGGCGGTTGGGCAAGATGGACTAATATCCCTGCACAATGTTGGTGTTTTGCTAATGAGGATATTTATTTTGGTTCAACAGGGAAAGTTTGTAAAGCATGGGATACCTATTCAGATAATGGTCAACCTATCGTAACGGATTTATTACCTGCGTTTAGTGCTTTTGGCTCACGCAGTCAAATTAAGCGTTGGACGATGGCAAGAGTGTCAATGGGGTACACCAACTCTTTTGGTATCACCAATCAAATGAACCTTGATTTTGACCAAAGTGCAGCTCCTAGTAATCCTCAAGTAACTGTAATTCCTTCAAGCGGTGTTTGGGATCAAAGTAAATGGGATCAAGTTACTTGGGCAACGGAAATTATACCTTTTGCCAGATGGCAAATGGCTACAGGAATGGGGCATTACGGAGCTTATAGGGTTAAGACTAGCAGTTCTGCTGCGGATGTCAGATATTACGCAACTGATTATGTATTTGAACCTGGAGGCGTGTTGTAATGGATGCAGTTAGATTAGCCCAATTATTAAGACAGATGCCTGAATATAATAATGAAGGCTACGATATGCAATCTTATTTAGCTAAATACGGTCAGCCTCAAGCACCTGCGCCTTATGCGTCTGCACAAGGTTCAGGGATGCACTTAACTGATGAATTTAAAATGCCTAACCATAAAACATTTAGTAGCGGATCGTCTTATTCAGCTCCTGATATTCAAGGAGGGCAATGGCAATCTGGCGGTAAAGATAGATGGAATTTTCAACCTTCTGAATTGAATTTACAAAATAGATCAGTTAAAGATTTAAGTGATTATTTTGCTAATGAAGAACGTAAAAATACTTTTATAACGTTACCAAACGGTCAGTTAGTTGAAGGTAGTAGATGATCCGAGTCTTTACAGATGACCAAGAACGCATAGGCACTTGGTTTTGTGAAGTCAACGGTAATGAATACTCGCCTATAGGAATGACGTTTATAGGATTGGAATCTCACGGTGAGATTGTAGCTGCTACAGGATATAACTGCTTTAATGGCGCAAGTGTTCAAATGCACGTTGCCATTACCGGACGATTTAACAGAGAAGCTTTATGGTATGCGTTTCACTATCCGTTTATTGAACTAGGGGTGAAGAAGATTATTGCGCCTGTACCCAGTACGAATACCAAAGCTTTACGATTAGATTACCATTTTGGATTTAAGTTAGAAGCCATTATAGAAGATGCAGCGCCTGATGGTGATCTTCATCTACTTACAATGACAAAAGAACAGTGTCGATATTTAAAATAAATATTGCAAACACGATTTATTTGATATACTAGCGTGAAATCTGGCAACCCAGTTTTTATGCCGAAATTTACAGGACATTAAAACATGAGCCAACCTTCAGCACCACCTCCTCCTGATTATGCAGCCGCAGCAGCACAAACGTCTGCTGGTAACGCTTTACAAGCTCAAATAGCTCAATATGGATCAATGACCAATCAGGTCACTCCTTACGGGCAGGTTAATTACACTCCTAATTTAGTTAAATATTCTAATGCTAAAGGCCAAGAACTTTCAGCAGCAGAATATGCTACGTTAAGTGGCAACAAAAAAACCGCTGGTCAAGTTAAAGGCTATATGCCTGTAAATCAATGGACGCAAACGGTTTCATTATCCCCTACAGAACAAGCAGCGTTTGAGCAAAACAATCGCATCAATGCTCAATTAGGTAATGTTGCTGAAGGTGGTGTCGGATATGTTCAACAAGCATTAGCTAATCCAATACAAGGCCAGCAGTATTCAGGAAATATTGATCCTACTGCTAACCAAATGGTTAGAAATGTTAATGCCCCTACTTTACAAGGTAGTTATGGTAACAATGCAGGGCAAATACAAACTCAGTCTGAAGCTAATCAATACGCGCAAGGTAGCGTAGCTAATAACGCTAATCAATTTCAAACTCAGTCTGGAGCTAATCAATACGCGCAAGGTAATGTAGCTAATAACGCTAATCAATTTCAAACTAGCGTTCAAGACCCAAATTTACTAAACCAGCAAGTTCAAAATGCGCTTTATCAAAACGCTACTCAATATCTTGATCCTCAATTTAAACAATCTAATGCTCAATTAGCTAATAGATTAGCTAATCAAGGTATTACTCAAGGATCAGAAGCGTATAATAACGCAATGCTAAATGCTGGAAATGCGCAACAACAAGCCTACGAATCAGCTAGAAATAATGCAGTAAGTGGTGGTATAAACGCTGCTCAAGGAATGTTTGGCATGAACCTTCAACAAGGGCAATTTGCTAATCAAGCATTAGGGCAACAATTTGGACAGAATTTGAATGCTGCTGAGTTTGCTAATCAAGCAGCAGCGCAGAACAACCAAATGATGTTAGCTAATCAACAAGCGTATAACCAAGCATTAGGGCAACAATTTGGGCAGAATGTAACTAATCAACAATTAGGTAATTCAGCAGCAGCGCAGAACAACCAAATGATGTTAGCTAATCAACAAGCGTATAACCAAGCTCTTGGTCAGCAAAATACTCAAAATATGGGGGCTGCGGATTTTGCTAATCAAGCTGCTCAAGCTCAATACGGAATGGGTATGCAAAATGCAGCATTGCAAAATCAAGCTGCACAGCAAGCATATCAACAAGCGTTGCAGTCAGGTCAATTCCAAAACCAAACAGCAGCTCAAAAATTTGCACAAGATCAAGCATTGCAACAAAATCCGTTGAACATGCTTAACGCTGTTCGTACAGGTTCACAAATGCAAGTAGCTCAGATGCCTCAAGTTGGTCAGTCTAATCCTGCTGCACTTCAAGCAGTAGCTGGCCCTGATATGTTAGGCGCTGCAACTGCTCAAGGACAGTACAACATGAATACTTACAATCAACAAATGGCGGCTAATAACGCTATGTGGGGAGGATTAACCCAAGCTGGAGGTATGTTGGGTGGTGCAGGGATTGGCGCAGCTTTTGGAGGGAGATAAATAATGGATAACATGCCAATTTTAGGTGAAGATCAAAAAGCTGCATTGATTGAACGGTTACGTCAAGGCGCACCTGTAACAACAACATATTCCCCTCCTGATATGAAAAAATCAGTTGATTTAGGTATGGGAATGGGGAAAAAATACAAATCATTAAAAGATCAAGGCGATGGAAGCGCTTGGGAAGGCATGAAAACTCAATTAGGGGTGGGAAACCCTAATCTTTATGCAGACAATTACCAATCAGAATTTGGGCAATATGACCCTACATTTAAAGCTAACCCTACTGGAGCAACAACAATGCCTGTAGGTCAAACACCTCCACAAACAGGCGTTCAAACAGGTGGAATGTATGGTGGTAGTCTTTCAGACCCTTATGCTGGTGTTAATCTTGATGGTAGCCGATACAGAGGAGCAGTAAGATAATGGCTAACTTATACGATGAAAAGATTTTAGGGACTAAGCAGAAGATTGCTTTAGCTCAAAAATTGCGTGAATCAGGTCAAGATATGCTTCAAGGGCAGATGATCGGTGATCGGTATGTACCTGCGTCTTGGACTCAGCATTTAGCTCAAGGTTTAAAACAAGGGCTTGGTACTTATCAAGAAATGAAAGGTGAGCAAGAGCTTAAAAATATCGAAAGAGAAAAAGCTCAAGCTACTGCACGCGCATTAAATCAAATGGGAATGGCAGCGCCTGAAGATGTGTTAAAATCAGCAGAAGTACCTGCACAATCTCCTTCAGTATTTAATAGAATAGGTGCATTTGTAACAGGTGAAGATCAACCTAAAGGAGTACCTGCACAGCCATATCAACAAGTTTTAGTTCAAAACCCTAACGAAACCCAAATGATGGGTGGAATATTAGACTTAGCAGGGTCAAATCCTGAAATGGCGGCAGTTGCACAAGCAATGCAAGGTCAAAAATGGACGCGTGAAAATGCAGCTGCACTTGCAAAACAAGCTTTAATAGAAAAAAATGCAGCTAGAGAAGATACTCAAGCATTTCAAGCTCAACAAAATGAACTTACTAGACTTCAGGCGAAAATTCTACAAGATAATTTGATAGCTAATCGTCCGCAGTCTCAAGCGCCTCAAGGTTCTATAGTTGAAGTTATTGATCCTAATGATCCTACTAAGCTGATTAAGATTAATTCGATTACGCGTGAAGTTTACGGTACAAGTGGGACTGAACCTAAAGCGTTAATTAGGCAAGAAAAAGAACAAGCTAAGATTGATGAACAAGCCAAAGGTCAAGAAAATTTTCAATCATCATTGTACAATCTGAGGGATGAGTATAAAACTTTAAATTCATTAGGAAGCATAAAAACCGATCAAGATAGTTCTATAGCCAACGCTTTAGGAGTTAAACTTAAAACTTCAACTGGGCAACTTCTTGGTACAAAAACAGGTACTGCTATAAGTAATATTGAGCAAGCTCGTAAATCAATAATTCAAGATATTAAAAATGCTACTGGAATGTCAGCAGGGCAATTAAATAGTAATTTTGAGCTTCAAAATATGCTTGCTACGGTAACTGATCCTAATTCATCTTATGAAGCAGTACAAGATCAACTTAATACGTTGAGTCAGAAATTTGGAACGGGGGAAGCTATATTTCCTGAAAGATTAAAACTTAAACAACAAGCTAATATGGTTCAAGGGCAAGCGCCTGTAACTACACAACCCCCAGCGCTTGAAGCTAATCAAGCATTTAAACCTACTGTATCAGGTTGGTAACAATGGCAAATGTAACAGTTACTCTAGGTGATAAATCTCAGCATACTTATGAAAATGTGCCTGAAGGGATAACGCCTGAACAAGTGCATGAAAGAGCGGCTAAAGAATTTAATATGCCTGTATTGCATATAGCTAAAAATACGATTGAAGATACCGCTTCAGTTGAAGAAATGAAGCCTTCTTTGATGGACGACTTGCGTAAAAATGTAAGTGAGGTTGGTAAGCAGTATCTTGAAAATTTATATAGTGGGTATAACACTCTTGCAGGTGTTAGACAGGGTTTAGCTGCTCCATTTATAACTGTAGGTAATACAGTATCGGACGCATTAACCCCTACAAAATTATCTGATTTAATTACAGATAAAGAAAAACGGTTTGCTTTGCCGGGAATGCCTTTAGAAAATCCTAAAGCAACTTCTTATGGTGTTGGTAATCTTGTAGGGGAAACTGCCATTACCGCACCTGTTGGCGGTATATTAGGCTCAACGGCTAAAGTATTTAAAGCTCCACCTGCTTTAGTTAAAGCTATAACCACAGGCGGAACGGAAATGGGTGGGTTTGGCAAGGGTGAAAAGTTTGCCACTATTGGACGAGGGATAATAGGTGGAGGACTTACTGGCGGTGTTTCAACTGCACTTACTGATCCCGAAGATATTTATACTGGAACTGCTGTAGGTGCGTTTACTCCTCATGTATTAGGGGTGTTAGGAACAGGTGCTACTAAAACTTACGATTTATTATCAGGTAAATTAGCAGATGTAAACGCAGGTAAAATAGCTCGACAAGTGTTAGGTGAAAATCTACCCGCAACTAGAGAAGCGTTGCTTAACGCGCCTCAAGAATTAACTGCTGCTCAAGCAGCATATGGTAAAGCTACACCTGCTTTTGCGTCACTTGAAGGATTAGCGCGTACTACTCGCGGAGAACCTTATCTGGCTAAAGATTTAGCTTCTCAAGCTGAAAATAGGGTTGTTATGGGGGCTATGACCCCTAATAAGGAACAGGCGCTTGCTAATGAAGCTCAAGCTATTGCTAATAGAACAGGTCAATTAACTCAAGGTCAAGATGTTTTAAATACCGCATTAGCCAATCAAGTGCGTCAATTTGAAAGTAAAACTGCTAAGGATATTCCTCAAGTACCTCATGGTGAAGTATTAGCAGGGTTAAAAACTTCTCTTGAATCAGCAGCGCAAAAAGCAGTTACTCCTTTATATGCGCAAGCTTTTGAATTAGCGCCTCATAAATTTGATGTAAGTAATGTAGCTTCTGCGGCTGAGGATATTCAAGGCCATTTAGCATCAATTCTTAACCCTGATACTAAGCCTGAAATCGCAAATGCAATTTCTAAAGTGTTTCAATCGACTCCTGCAACACCAGGTAAAGTAGTAACCAATTTAGCAACTGGCACTAAAACTATGATGGGTAGTAAACCAGCATTAGCGCCTCAAGCAACGTTACAAGATTTAGATGAAGTTAATAAAGGTATTACTACAGCACTTAGCGATGCTAGAGCTGCGGCTCAGCCTGATAATAGGCTTATATCTAACCTTAATAACCTTAAAACTGAAGTTAATAAGGCAATTTCAGCAAACGTATCGAAGGACGCATTATCGGCATACAACAACGCAAAAGACGTATGGAAAAAGACAGTGCATGAACCTTTTAGGGAAGGTGAAGTTAGAAAATTAACTAAAGAAAATGTATCCGGTAGGACATTAACACTACCTGAAAACGCGGCTAAACAGTTCCTTAGTTCTGAATCAGGCGCAGCTGATTTTAACAGAGCGTTTGGTAACGATCCTGATGCCAAAGAAGCGTTAAATTCAGGTATAGAACATCTGCTGATGAACTCTAAAAACCCAGAAGCATTTTTGGTTGATAATAGGTTAAAACTTAATGAACTTAGTAAAACTAATCCCGATCTTCAACCGCGATTAGATCGCCTAGCCGAGCAACTAAGAGGATTTAAAGCTGTACAGGGTTCACTAGAAGCAGAAAGTAAGCTTATCCCTGAAAAAGTAGCTACTGAAATTGCTAATGCACCTAGCGCGGCTAATCAAGAAAGAGTTATTAGCCATCTTAGAAATATACTTCATCCGTTTCCTGGGCAAGAAAACGCAAGTCCTTTCTTATCTGCACTTGAAAAAGCCGATGTAAGTTCTTTAAACGCACCTCAACAGTTGTATGGATTAAACACTATTCAAGCTAAACTTTTAAGAGATGCTGATTTGGCGGCACAAGCGGAAGCAGGTAAAGGAACATTAAAGCAAGCGTGGAAAGACAATACATTCTTGCAGAAATTACCTTCATATCTTAATGTTGCTACATCAACAGCGAATAAAATTATAGGTATTACTGAAAAGCAACTGGCAAGTGCTATTGAACGTAAACTATCATCTGGGATGGAATCTCCTGAAAACGCAATTAAGATGCTCAATATGATGCCAGCGGATCAAAGAGCTACTATAATACGGGAATTAAGAAATGCAGGCCCTACAATTTCAAGGGCTGCGGTTTTATCAGCTAATAAATTTTAAGGAATAACAATGCCATACAGTTCTGGAACTTACTCCCTGCCTTCTGGTAATCCAGTCGTAACAGGGACAACGATTTCATCTTCAACTACTAACACTACTAATTCAGATATAGCAACTGCGTTAAGTACCTGTGTATTGAAAGATGGGACGCAAACTATTACCGCGAACTTGCCAATGGCAAGCCATAAGCTGACCGGATTATCGGCTGGTACTACCGCAGGTGATTCAGTTGAATATGGTGGCAGCCCGTCATTCACCAATCTTGCCTACACAGGCACACTCACAGGCTCTACAGGTGTTCTTGCCATAGGTACAAATCAAATATATAAAGATGCCTCCGGCAACGTGGGGATTGGGACGAGTAGTCCGGTTACGTTTGGTGGAAAACTTAGCGTAGTAGGTGTTGGTAGTACACAAAGTACAGTTATGGTGCAGAATCCGGGACAAGGAATTTGTCATTTAGGTTTTGCAAGTACTGGAAGTAATGTAAAGTTATATAATTGTTATGCTACTGGAACATTGGCTGGCGGTGCGGGAATTGATATCGATTCGTCAGGCAACTTGCTTGTGGGGACTACGAGTGTAATAGCAAATGGAAAAATAAATTCTGTTTTTGACCAAGCAAGCGCATCAGGTATAGGCTTAAAAAATACCAGTGCAACTGCAACAGGGTATTATTGTGCATTTTATAACTCCGCAGGGACTTTGCAGGGGTCGATCACGCAAGCCAGTTCGACCGTTACTGCATATAATGTAACTTCAGATAAAAGATTAAAAATAGATAAAGGCGTAGCTACAGATACATCAGTAATTGATAAAACTACTATCCATGATTTTGAATGGAAAGCCGATGGTGTTTTAGATCGCGGTGTATTTGCACAAGAAGCTCAGTTAGTTAAACCATCCGCAGTTACAAAAGGTAAGGATGATGTAAATAAAGAAGGGGATATAGTACATCCTTGGGCTGTTGATTACTCTAAATATGTCCCAGATTTGATTGTTTATTGCCAACAACTTAAAAAGCAAAATCAAGAACAACAAACCCTCATTGAAGCATTAACCGCAAGACTAACTAAAGCAGGATTATAAAATGATTACAAACACTTGGAACATTGTAGCAATGAATTGTAAACCAGATGTCAATGGTATGCTTGATTATGTCGTTACGGCTCATTGGACTCTCAGCGGTACTGATGGAACTTACACAGGTTCAGTGTATGGCACAGCATCTTTTGAAGTTGATCCTGCTAAATCTAATTATGTGCCTTATGCTGACTTAACTTTAGATAAAGTAGTTGCTTGGGCTAAAGCAGCATTAGGCGCAGAACAAGTAGCATCGTATGAAGCAAACGTAGCAGCTCAAATCGAAGCACAAATAAATCCAACTATTGTCACACCACCATTACCTTGGGTAGCCTAATGATTAACCTAGAATTATCAGTACAAGAAATAAACTTAATTCTACAAGCATTGGGTCAAGCACCCTATGTACAAGTGGCAGATATAATTGATAAAGTAAAAACACAAGCTGTGCCTCAAGTTGAGGCGTTACCTAAAGAAGAGGCTGTGGAATAATATGAACTTTGACTGGTCAGAAGCTTCAACAAAACGCGGTCTTATATGGGTGGCTACAGCTATTATAGGCGCGATTCTTATTTTTATGGATAAACCCATAGATCAGCTTTTAATTCTTGCTAGTGGCGTTGCTGGTGGGCTTGGAATGATGCTAAAGGACTAGGTGAATGATGACAGACCTTAATTGCCGTGTGGCTAAAGTAGAGCAGAAGATTGAAGGTCTTACTCAAGAACTTCATAAAGAGCTGGAAGATTCACGCAGAAGGTCTGATCGAATATTCATGATACTAGACGAACTTAAAAAAGATTCAGCCAACAATAAAGGCTTCTTTGGTGGAGTTGTTTTTGCTGTTGGGGCTATTTTTGCCGTTATAGCGTACGTTTTTGGAAAAGGATAAAGATGGAACATTTAATATCATTACTGTTTTTAGCGCGTGATCTGGCACATCGAGAACACCTAAAAACTAAATCATTTGCACAGCACATGGCATTAGGTAGCTTCTATGACGCTATTGTTGAGAACGCAGATGCAATCGCTGAAGCTTATCAAGGGCAATATGGCTTGATGAAGAACATTGAAATTCTTGGCTACACCGATAGCAAAGAAATCATTATCGAATTGCAAGCGCAAGTGAAGTGGATCAAAGACAACCGTTATAAAGTATGTGATAAAGAAGATACCGCCATTCAGAATCTGATTGATACCGCAGTTGAAACGTACTTATCTACACTCTACAAATTACGGTTCTTGAGTTAATGTCGGCATTAGAAATATTAATCAAGTTAATTAAAGAGTCAGAAGGTTGTAAACTTACCAGTTATAAATGCCCGGCTGGAATCTGGACGATAGGTTACGGTCAAACCAAAGGCATTAAAGAAGGAATGACTTGGACTCAAAATCAAGCCGATGAAGATATAGTTAAAACCGCATTAGAAGTGCTTAACAGAGCGATAAAGTATTCACCTATACTGGCAACTGCCAACATGGAAAAACAAGCTGCAATCGCTGATTTTATCTATAATTTAGGTGTTGGTAACTACGCTACTTCAACGCTAAAGAAGAAAGTTGATGTTGGTGATTGGGTGTCCGCAGCGTCTGAAATTAAACGCTGGGACAAAGCCGCAGGGAAAGTGCTAAAAGGACTTACTGTTCGTAGAGAGAAGGAGGCGGCTCTACTGCTGGAGTAGACGCATACGGGTTATTAGGACTTTGATTGCTCAACTCCGATCCGTACTGCGAATAAGGATTGTTAATACTGGTATTCGATAATGTTGATCCATATTGCGTTAAGGGATTGCTAATCGAGTTAATTGCCATCGGATTAGATGTCATTTCACCTAAATAAGTTCCATCGGGGGCATATAAAGATGCAGAAAATGCGTCTTTAAAGTTAAACATTAATGATATAATGAGCAAAACCATTAAAAATAGGTTCATTAAACGTGATTTATACAATTTTTGTTCGATTTCTTCACAGTTATAGAATATCATTGTTGCTCTCCGAATAGTTGATTGCGCTCCCTTGCCATCCTCAAGGTGCAAAAACGTTGATGTAGCCGTATCATAACCATTGCACGTCTAGCACCTGTTTTTTCTTCCTCAAGAAGTTTAAGGACTTCTTCTTCATTCATACCTGCCAATACCTCGTTTAAACTTCTCCAACTTAATTTCATGCTTCTAATCTCCTATGCGAATGTAATTGTTCTTCAGCTTGTTTTCTAGCTAAAATTGCGTCATTTTGAAAGTTCTCCTATCGCAATTTCAGATAACGTGCATTTTTCCTGTAATACAGAATAAATGCGTTCGTCTATAGTATTTTCAGTCATTAATATATAACACCACACTTCACGTTTCTGACCACTCCGGTGAATACGCCCTATTGCCTGTTCGTACAGCTCCAGTGACCACGGTAGCGATAAGAACACTATCTTATTGCCATGATGCTGAAGATTCAGTCCATGCCCTGCGCTCTTAGGGTGTGCCAACAACAACTCAATCTGCCCAGTATTCCAGCGCTCAACGGCATTAGGATCATCTAATGTTTGAGCGTGAGGGTATCTCCGTTTGAGTTCTTCAAGTTCTTCCTTGTACATGTAAAAAATCATTGTACAATCTCTTTGATTTTCTGCAAGCAATTCTTCTAATCTATCGAATTTATGGCTAGAAAACCATATTGATTGTGTGGAAGTGTTGAATTTACCTGGCGACTTACTGGGAGAAGATGTTGAGTGATAAACAAACCCAGAACTCATTTGTTGAAGCTTACCCGTCACTACTGCAAGATTAGTTGCAACCGCAGTTGCACTGGGGAACGCTACAACTAAATCCTTCTTCATAGTATTATAGTGTTCCATATCCATCTGGCACTTAATCTCAACCATGTGCAATGGTGGCATCAGATCAGCGTAATCTCCTGCGTCTAACAGATAGGTAGCAGGTTTGATAGTTTTCATAATCTTAGATAAGGAATCAGGACGTGCAGCCCATTCACCATAATCACGATTCATCAGAACAAAATACTGTTGCAGGAAAGCGTTTTTGCTTCTGCCTAGCAATGATTGGTCTACTACTTTACATTGTCCAAACACATCTTCTAAACCATTGCTAGTAAATGATCCGGTCAAGCCCCAGCGTATCTTGAACAGGTCTATCACTTTGAACAAGGCTTTAAAACGTGACCCAGACGGGTTCTTCAAACGTGTCAGCTCGTCAAAAACGATGCCGTCAAAGCCTTGAAGCAAGTCTGGACGTTCACGGCAAAGCCATAACAGATTATCGTAATTGGTAACGATTACATTAGCAGCGCAATTAAACGCTGCTATTCTGTTCTTAGCAGTTCCTATCGCTATTTCAATGAATATGTTAGAAGCCCATTTAAGCCCTTCCTGCCTCCAAACATCAGTACACACACGTTTAGGCGCAAGCACTAAGAATCGTTTAACATGCCCGTCCTGTATCATCGCTTGCATAGCTGTTAGCGTGATGGCCGTCTTGCCAGCACCAACTGGCGCAAGAATCATTGCTCGATCACGGCTGTACAAGAAATCAGCAGCTTCATCCTGATAAGGTCTTAAAACCATTGGTTTCTCCAATTTAAATAAGCTTCACAAGGCGTGCGTCCATATCCTGCAATTTCGTAAGGCCCTCCACATACCCAAAATCGTCCTACTCGTTTAATTTTTGGTTTCATAACTGCGCTCGTATGTTATTCATTCCCCACCTCCAATACCGTGTACTTTTTCAGCCCATTTAACGCCAGCCTCAAATCCAGCCTCAAGGTAATAATTTATAGTAGTGGCATTCAAAGGTTCTTGTTTAGGCGGTGTTGTGTATAAAGGTATTACTTCAAACATATCTTTATTATACAAATCTGGAAAAAGACTCACTTGTATCCTATAGCCAGTATCTCTATTAACTATTATCCATGCCTCAGGTTGTTGTTCAGGTTGGGCTAGGAGTTTCTTAATTCTTTCTGGTAAATCTCCACAATGCTCAGTGTTAAGACCTAACGGATCAAAATATTCTAAAACTTCATTTAGTAACTCTCTCTCAATGCTCATAGTAATTCCCCCTAAAATCTATAAAAAAATCACATTCATGTTGTTTTAATTCTTTTTTAAAATCGCCATGCCAAAAATAATCTTTTGTATCAATTTCTATACTTAAATATCTGGCGCAGTTGTCTTTCTTATTGCAGTTACTTCCTAAGCAACGTGCGTTTTCATTCGGCAATGGATACTTCATCTTCACAATATTCTCCAAGTTCAATGTAATCCCCAACATGGGGTGGTGCTTCACCTAATGCTTTACGGTAATAGTCTTGCAATGCCATTCCTTCCCAGCCATCATGCCAACCAGTTGGTACAGGTTTAGTTTCTTGTTTTACATTAGATAATGAGCTTACCGCTGTGCCTGTAACTTTTGATATACTAGCTAAGGTGTAGCCTCTGCTATAAAGCACTTGCAATATGAGGGCGTAGTCTACATCCCTAACCATTGTTAATTCTTCCATCTAACTGTTTACGTCTTAA
>Ga0181363_1000090_pt1 | contig 26711 bp, 35 predicted proteins | sample Fa13NDMLBSN_FD_130109 | JGI IMG/M metagenome (GOLD analysis project Ga0181363, IMG submission 130109) | Freshwater viral communities from Lake Michigan, USA - Fa13.ND.MLB.S.N | ecosystem: Environmental > Aquatic > Freshwater > Lake | place: USA: Michigan | collected 2013-09-23
GTATAATAAATAAATTGAGCGTGGTGAGTAGTGGAGAATGAATAGGTTAAGTAAAACCGTCCGAAAGGAAGAATTTATAGGTTAAGACAAACCGCCACGAAGCCGCGCTTAATTTATTTCAACCGCCACTCACCACCAATAACAAACATTCGCCCGATCGGGTCAACGCCAATCAAAGCCCCTGCTTTTCGGTATCTTGCCGCAATGTAGGGGCTTACCGTTTTTACTTGCTTCAGGTCAGTACCTAATAAAACCCCTGCGGAAAGTGTCAATTTTTGCTTTACAGGCGGGTTTATGATAGTTGTGATAGTTTGGGTCGGCCTAAGAATATTGTAAGTAAACCCGCGCGAAAAGATGCCGTTTTTGTAGATTGTATCTTCAATAGTGAGGGCTAAATTGGTGTCGCGGTATTCCTGCCTTGAATAAACTTTTGTGTAATAGGCCATGACCACCGCCATTGAATCAATCGGTACGTTCACAGGAAGAACAATAATCGAATCTTTGCGAAACGTTTTGGTTTCTTTGGTGTGAAATGTTTGACTTTTGACCCGCGTAGAATCAAAGATATTGTTTACAATCGTTTGGCTCGTTTCGGTGGTATTCGGCTTTTTGCAGCCGTTCCAAATTAGCAGCAAAATAACTGCGATTAATAACGCGGTGTTGAGGTTAAATTGTTTCATGGCAAATATCTTTAAAGTAGATACCTTTCAATTTGGTTTTGCCAACATAAACATTGGCAACACGAAAGTTTTTAAACCAAATCAATGGCTTTGCGCTATTTAAAGTTTTGCAAAGTAAGACAACTATTTTTACCCAAATAGTTGATTTCATAGTAAATTCAATTTCTGCTTTAGCCATGTGGTTTTAATTAATTTATTTCATTCCAACTTTCTTTAACTCTCGTCCAAGATTTCAAAGGTACGATTAATTCGCCTGATTTGTGCTTGCTTTGAATGTATTTGAATCGAAGGTTTGTTCCTGATTTCTCTGTGATGTTTTCCACAAATTCGATAATCGTCTGGTCGTAGATGTTTTGGTATTGCTTGCCTTTGGTCATTTTAATTTCTGCCAGTCCGTTAATTGATAGTGAGGCAAGTCTGTTTTGGTCAAATCCATTTTGCGGTCGTTATTCCAATCCGCGCCCCACGTAACTTTTATTCCCATCTCATCTGCCACCTCCATAACAACCTTTGAAAATGCGATAAAATTTGACCTGTTCCAATCCAAACTTTTTCCATCGGCTTTTAAAAAAGCAATATCAAAGGCGAAGGATGGGTTAAAATTGTGCGGTGATTGCCCTGCCAAAGCCCATGTAACAATCGGCCCTTTTTTATTTTCGCGACCTTGTTTGTATAGTTCGGTTTGCGCTTCGTTATTTCGGTAAGTACAGGTCAAAAAAACATTTGCCCCGCCTGATTTCTCCCATCGTCTTTCGGCTTCAGCCCAAACTTTTGCAAGGTCAGGGCGTAGTTGTTCGGGTTTTCTCGATGTTATTGCTGCCATTTTATTGCTCATTTTTAGGGCCAATCATTCCTTCTGCGATTGCGCCAACGACCGCGATAATTGCGGCCCAATAGGGTTTTTCCATTACTAAAGTGGTGGTCATTAATGCACCACATACCAACTTAATCGTGTTGCTCACCTTCGCTGGTGTTGGTTTGAGCCAATTTGAGAATTTTATATTCATACAACCAATGTTTTAAACAGCCAAAAAATAAAACTACCAATAGCCCCAAGTACAATCGTCCAAACACCGCGCTTGCCCTCCATCACCTTCTCTCGCGTTTTAATTTCGTTTACCTCTTTCTTTAGTTCGGCAACATCTTTCAAAACCTCTTTGCTTTTTAGGTCGCCAATAAACTCGTTATGCTCAAACACCATGTTAATCACACCGCGCTTGCCTGTTTCGGGGTCGTTGTGCAAATAATCTTCAAGCCTCTTTTGTGCCGATTGCACGTTATTCACGCCCTGACGAAGGTTTTTCACATCGTGCTGAATTTCCTTTTGGCTGGTGATTATTTCGTTTAATTGTGCTTGTATTTCCATGCGATAAATGAGGTCGAGAGAGTCAGTATAATGGTCAACAAATCCTTCCATTCGTAGGTTGTTATGTCAAAGAAAATTCGGTCGATTAAATCGGAAACAACTATCGAAAATGCGATGTTTAGAACAAATCTCGTTATTCCGCTTGCCCCGATGTTGGCCGCTGCGAATAGTAACGCGAAAATAGCGGTGTAGTTGATGCCGCGCCACTTGTACCATTCTGCCATGTCATCACCCGCAATGATGTTGCATAGGTGAAAATTGGCTATGTAGAGCGCAAAGGCTAATATGAAAAGGATTAGTTTCAAATCTTGTCTTTTGGTTTCTCCTTTGGTTCGGGATTCAGAATTTTCGTAACCGTATCCTCGCATTTCGGGCAAAGTTTTGTTTCGCCATCGGTGAGCGACAAACACGGGCATTGCCTATCAGGCTGGCATTTCAGTTCTGATGGGTCTGTGATTTGGTAAGATTCAGGCATGGTTATTTGTTTTGACAAATATAAAAAAGCCCCGAAAATAATCGGGGCTAATTTTTACGCTTGGTTTACACAAACAAAAACCCCATCAGGAGTTTCAAACGGAACAGGCGAATTTTCGCTAACCCATTTCGCTACAACCTCCCAAACAACGTTTGTATTAAGGTCGTCAGCAACAGGAGCGCGGCCAATGATTGAACAAGGCTTATCGCTAATGTGGGTCTGTGTTTCGGTTCGGTACGCAATGTGGTAGTTTCGGTTCTTTTTCAGCGGGTTGTAGAAATCCGCGTTATCCTGATAATTTGGGTCAAAGTAGGTTAATGCAAACGAGGTAGTTAAAAACTCCTCATCTGTATCGCCATAACCTGTACCCATGTTATCGGTTGGCTCAAGTGAACCGCGCGTTTCGGGAATTACAATAATAGACCCCGCCAAAATTCCAGCAGTCCACAACGCGCCATTTGTCGGGTTTGCCGCAAGTGTAGCGTAGTAGTCTTTATGAATTATGGCAGTTGACCTGATGCGACCACCTTCGCGCGGGGCGCAAGGGTCGCAGGCATGGTCTGGCAGTAATTCATCGCAAGTGGATGGATAGTAAACTGACATTTTTTTGTTAGTTTTTAGTGTTTGTTTTTATCGGTTATTCACAGGCACAAGCAGCCAAACAACCCCGTACATAGGAAGCCTCGATGCGGTAACGTACAACAAGCATATACATTTCCGAATCGACAAAAGTTTTATCTGATAGGAAAAATTCCTCATCATATACTTGCTTTGAACGCAAGTTTGATAATATTGGTTCTGCTATCACATAAGTAAGGTCAAGAGATTTCGCCTGTGCTGATGTTAATCGCAGCGGAAGCCCCTCGGTTAATAGTGTCGCGAACTGATTAGGGTTGAGTTGTGTTTTTTGTCTGTTTACACAAGCAAATAAACGCGCCTCAACGATTGATTTTCTATTTGTGTCCTTGTCGCCAAACCCTGAATTATCGCGGTCGGAAACGTGGCCAATTTCATCCACGCGATGCCACAATGTAAACGGCAAAAGGTCATCAACTGCAATGGGCGTAATTTCTCCTGATTTTAATTGAATGCTTGGGAATCTTTCCGCGCCTCGGTAGGTTGTTTCAGATATACCGTAGTATTTTGAACCAGCAAACCGCTTGTCAACAAACCATGTTGTTTGTAGTTCTGTGTTAATTAGGTCAACTATGTTTTCAATGTACGGCATTATGCAAATAATTTTTTGATTTCGCTTTCGATTGTCTGAATCATAATTGCCTGTTCAGCGGGTGTTAATTGCGAAATGATATGTTTCTGATACTTTTCTTCCAAAAAAACAGCCTTTTCGTAGTTGTCGGGGTTCTTAAAACCAATACCAATACTATCGCCATCAACAACCACAGATAGGTCGTTTTCCATTTGTCGGGTTAAAGACAAAACAACTTTTTTACCCTCGGTTCGGTTGTACTTTTCGCGGGTTTTTAAGTAGCTACTTTTGTACTCACCAATCGGGCCGCCTGTTGAATCTTGGCCTAAAACAAAAATACGGTTTCGCATTTCGGGTAAAATATCCGATGCGACCGCGCGGGGAATAAAATCGACTTGTTGTAATGATTGTAGTTTAACAAGTGTTTCCTGCACAAAATTGGCCATATTGATAGTAACCGAAATCATTACATCATTGAGTTTTTGTATTGAACAGGCTCGTTACATTCAAGGCAGCAATCGTATTTATCGAGGTCGATTCCATCAATGGCCAACTTTAAATACTTTTCAAAATCGGCCTGATAGATGCCGCGTAATTCTTCTGCATCTGTTTTGCCTATGGTGGTGTATTTATTTAGCCTGTCCGTGTATAGAAGTTCGTGCATTAACTCAACCCCTAACAAATACAAATAAGGTGCATCAAATGTGTTTTTGTTGTTGCAGATTAAGCCCTCAAAATTGCATCCGATTGAAATCGTGGCAATAATTCCGTTGGTTATTGAACCCATCACATCGCCATCGTAAATGCCCTGTATTTGGGCGCAGCAATCGCAGCCATAAAAAGAAGTCATGCAGCCGCATCCAAAACCTATGCTGTTTAACTGCACTTGTTCTGATTGGTAAGTGTTATCAAGGTACTCGATGTTGATTTTGGCCGTATAAAAACGCTGATTGATTACAACTTGTTTCCATCCTGTAAAACCAGCAGCCACATTAAAAGTTCCCGATGCCAATATTTCTCCTGTAAAATCGTCTGTAATTCTGTAAGGTTTATCACCACCAGCATCCGCAACAGCATAATAAACACTAAACGACTGAACGCTGATAAACATCAAATTTGAGCCAACAAATTCGATTTGGTTGCCGCAAGATGTATCAATTTGCAGTCCTGAATATTGGGTTCTATGACTTACCACAACCCCGTTTAAATCCTTAGGAAAACTAAATGATTGGGTGAGCGTTTTTAATTTATATCTCGACTTGAATACGGTTTGAACTTCGCTCAATAATTTCATTTGAGCGCGTTTTTGAACTGCTGACCATACGCCTTTGTAATTGATTTGCTCATTGTCTGCAATGGCATCAATAGACTTTAAACTGATGCCTGCAAGGTCGTTGATATAAAGCCCTGATATTGGGTCAGAATCGGTGCAACCTCTTAGGCCGATGTAGTCTGTTAAGCAGTTCATTTGTATTTTAATTAAAGGATAAGTAAAAAGGGAGGCGGTCAAACCTCCCTTTTTGGTTAAGAGTTCGTAGCGGTGTAGCGCAATGAACCGTTGTTTCCTGTCAAGCGGTCGCCTGAATAAAACGCATCGCTTGGTTGATTCCAAAGAGCGAAGTTTTTAGACAGGATGATTTGCCAGCCGCGATTAACGGTCTGTGTGCCTTGGTAGGTTGTTTCTTCGGTAGGACAATCAATGTATCTCATTTGAATATCAAACGAAACACTTGGAACATTCATGCCATCGGTAAGATTTCCTGCCAATGGCAAAGGAATATTATCGAAGTATGAAGGGCCTTTTTGACCTCTGAATCCGCCAACAAATTTATCGGCCTCAATCAAACCACATGAGCCGGGAGTAAAGATTCCAAACTGATTCGCGCCTGACCACCCTGTGGCCACATACGGGTCGTAGTGAAACTCGAATCCATTGGCAAGGATTGATTGATTGATTCCGCTTACACCCATTCCTGTGGCTGCTTTTTGCAACATCAAGGAATGAATGATACCACCGCCAACAATTTGACCAGTTCCGAAACCTTCGTTTACTTGGTAATCGGTCAAAAGTTTGGTGAATCCTTCTGCAACCAAATTAACGGTTGAATCATCGTTAAAATTAACGGCGGTCGCGCTGTTTAAGCCTGATACCGCATTCTTTCCAAAAGTTAATGCTTGCGCATCAACTAAATCCTGATTTACTGCCTGAAGCAAACCATTGATTTGCGAAAGAACAAGCATCAAATGCTCTTGCATGAAAGGGGTAGGCCATGCTTCACCACCTTTGCTGCGAATATCAATCATTTTTTGCGCATCTTCGCAATATCTGCGAATATCCTCATCGGTAACCATGAACGAAAACGAACGAAACAAAGTTGTTGCAATGTTTTGCTCTTCGTACAATGGGCGAGAATCCAAATCGCAATTATCGGAAGTTGAGGTCAGGGCGGCAACCGAACGCTTACGGTATTTAACGGTTAGGTTTCGGGTTGCTCCCATCGGGGAGGTTAGTTGAATTTCGGGCTGTGATTTCTTTAACATTGAAAGAAAGCCCATAGGAGTAATCTTAATGCTTGGGTCATTAATGCCTGCAAGCACTCCGATATGCTCCATTAGATTGGGGCAATATCCATTTGCCATAATTGAAAGGGTTTTGTTTTTAGAGTTTAACCTCCACTAAACATTTGCCTTTCGGGATTCCAATTTTTCAAGATATGAATTCATGTTTCCTCCCGTTGGCGGTGTTTGTGTTGGTGGGTTTCCACCGCTGCGAGGCGGTGCGGGGGGTGTAGGGCTGTTGGGGCTTACTACTTTTTTCTCCAACAAAACCCTGTCTGCAAAAGTATCGAAATCAACAGATTTGTTGTTTTCGTAATAAGGCAACTCAGGATTTGCTGCATTTACCAACTTAAAGGAGTTGGTGGCCTTGTCAAAAACTGCTTTCGCTCCCTTGGCTTGTAACTCGGAATTGATTATCGTTTTTGACGTGAGCAAATTTACATCATTTCCAGCATCTTTCAAAGTAAAATTTTTACCCGATAGTTTTGAGGTTAATGCAAAGTTATAAATATCGCTATTGTGAGCCTCAGATAGCTTCAGTTTTTCTGCATCAAATTGGGCCTTTGTGTCGTTCACCAACTTGTTTAGGGCATCAATTTGTTTCACCAACTCTGCCTTGTCGCCTGTGGTGCTTGCCTTGGCTTTGGCCGCTGATAGTTCGTACATTTTCTTTGTAAGCATTTCCATTTTATTGTACGTGCTTTTTTCGGCCAAAATATCGGCAACCTCTGAATCTTCAATAGCCAAATCTTTTAGAATCTTTGGGATGATTTGCTTGTCAAAGGTATCAAGGGCCTCGCTTTTTACTTTTCCACTAATGGCAGAAGTAATAAGCGGATGCTGTTTGGCTTCGGTGAAACTGATTAGTTCGGTATCAACCGCGCTGAAAACCTCATCATCTACGGCAATGCCCGCAAGTGCTTTGTTTTCATTCAGCGCGGCTAAGCGTGGGTCGGTTGGCTCAATGCCTGCTTTTTTTGCAGCAAGCAACACAAATTCGATAGCTGTTTTCATAGTTGGTTATTGGTGATTATTTCCCGCAAGAGGTGCAAGTTCCTGTACCTACGCGGATTCCTTTTGGTTTAGCAAATAGATTTCTCATGGTTATTGTTTTTCTGATTTTTTTCCTTTTCCTGCGGGAGTGGTTGCTGGTTCTGATGCCTCGCCAGCGGGCGGTGCTTGTTCTTTTGCGGCCTCGTATTGTGCCAATTTTGCTTTTAATGCTTCAATCTCGGCATCCTTGGCTTTGTTTACAGCCTTGATGTCAACAAGGCCATGCTTAGCGGCTTCCTCGTCAGAAATTTCAATTTCTTCGTAGGTGGTGGTGTAGATTTTTTCTTTTGTTTGCTTGTTTAAAACGGCCTGCCTTTCGCACATTTCAATTACTTTGTTTGCGCGACTCATTGGGTGGTATGATACAATTCCATCCCAAGTTTTTGTTTTAATTACTCTCATGGTTTTTTATGTTTTAGATTTGTCAAAGGTAAATAATTTTATTTTAATCACATACCGCGTAATGCGACAACAATCGACTCGCTCATTTCGGGGTTGTAATATGTAACCAATTCGCCAAAATTGTATTGTTTTAGCCCCATTATGCCAATCAATAAACTTGCAGCCGATTGGTCTTGCCTGTGGAATAAAAAGCGCGGGTCTTGGCTTTGATTGTCATGCAAACGCGACCCATTAAACACGCCAGCGCGGCAGGACTCAATCCATCTTTCAATAAATTCGCGGCCTAATGGATTGTCCATGTGAACACCAAAAACAGCGGTCGATGTATCATCAAATTTTTCCGCCTTATCCCGCGCTATTCCGAAATATCTCAATGAATTGTCGTTGCAAGTTTGAGCGCAATTATATCCCGACCGCTGGAAATAATACCCATCTGTGTTGATAATGTCAAGTATTGGCTGTGGGTCTTTAATGGCCCACGCGCTGCAATCCATCCAAATTATTTTTTTATAGCCCTGATGAATGGCGTAATTAAAAACCGATGCCTTTAGGTTGTAGATGTTTGACTTATCAAATTCATTGTCGGGCCAGTCTGTAAAGGTTAAAATATCATGACCCCAACCATGATAAATAAGCGATTTATGAAGTCTTTTAGACCCGCGCGGATACCAGCCGCCAATACCCGCGTTTATAATTACGCTATCATTTAATGCCATACTTTGTCTTTGGGTTTTCGTACTTGTACCGATAAAAATAAATAGAGTTTTTTACCATGACCTCTGTTTTTAGCAAACCTGAATTAATTAGCCTCATGGAATATTCGTAATCCTCCCCAAAACGCCTATCAGGAAATCCAGCCTTTAATGCAATCCATCGCTTTACGGGTGTTTTGTGGTATGGAGAGCGAATATACTTAAACCCGTCTTTGTTTTCACCCCAATTCTTATATTTAAGCGATGCAATAGCGTTTTGCTTAACTCCCTGCATATCGCAATCAATTAGCATTCCAACGCAATCGGGTTCGGTTTTAATTGCCTGTAAAATTTGGTCAATGTAATCCATTGAAACATCATCATCATCATCAATAAACACCACGTAATCGCCCTTTGCGCGTTCAAGCAAAATCTGCCTTTTCCGACCAATACTTATTTGCTTGTTGTCAATCTCTGAAAGTATTTCAACCTCCTGTGTTTTTTGGCGGTCAATCTTCAAATAAAGTTCCGCAAATAGCGCGGCCCTGCTTTCGATTGTTGCAATTAGGATGGAAAGTTTTATCATTTGTCTTTGTCTGTTATTTCAATGTACATTATTGCCGCGAATAGCAATAAATCAATTATGGCAGAAATTATTATCCTTGTGCTTCCAATAATTACTCCGTAAATAAAAAACACAAAAACAATAAAGGCAAAAAAATTAAAAAGTTTTATCATCTGACAAATATTAAATTTTCGTGATTTTTTGCGTACAACCTCATGCCATATCCAGCGCAATAATCGATATATTTTTGATTCTCGATTCCATTGGTTTCGATTATCAGCATTTTGCAGCCTGCTTTTGTTAGGTCGATTTGCTGCAATATATCCCAATCGCAGCCCTCTGCATCGATACTTATCAGGTCGTAAATCGGGGCAAGTCCGATAAGTCTATGAAAATCAAACCATGTGAAAAAATCTCCTTTGGTCTGCGTGAATTGATTTGGCGTGTTTTTCCATCGGTTCAATTCTGATTCTTTTATTGATGAAAGCAGAGCAATGTCGTTTTCGTTTAAGTGGTTTCCGCTTTCAAAAAAAACAAGTTCGCCACTTTCGTTACTAATGCCGCAATTCATACATAAAACCTCTGTGTTTTCATGTAGTTTTTGAAGTCTATTAAACGCTTCTTTACTTGGCTCAACACACACGCCATTCCAGCCATTTTCAGCGCACCACAAAGTATTGGAAAGGGTCTTTCCGTCATTGGCCCCAATGTCAATAAATCGGCCTGTCTGACCTTTAAAAAATTGCCTGATTAGATTTTCTTCGTTGTTCTGCGAGTAACTCATAAATCAAAATTATTAGCCTGTCTTTTCTCAAAATTGCGCTTGTCGGAATGGTAGAATTTTTGGTTGTGATTCATTAAGGCATCGCATTTTACAGCCTGATTTGTGCTAAAATGCTCATGCTTAAAAAGGCATAAATCATAATAATCCTGCTTACCCAACTTGTCGGCCACTATCATAAACTCGTTATCGCACCACAAAGATTGATAACTTGGGTGGTAAATGTACCCGAAACGCTCGTAATATTTACGACCCATAATGCACATCGTATTTAGCTTTCGGCCTAAATAACCATCATTAAAAAACAACACGCGGTCAAGGTCGGCAGGCATTCGTTTAATTATTTCGGTGTCCCATCCTTTAACTTGCGGTATCATGTCGTCCGAAACCAGCAATACAATATCCCAATCGCTGACCATTTCTATATCGCGGTTGCAGGCTGCAATTTTGCCCTGTGGCGACCCAACTATACAAACCGTTTTATCAAATATTTTTTTTGCTTCAAGTATTACCGATTGAGTCATTAATTTATCGTCAGAATCGTAACTCACAAGCACTTGAAAATTATGAGGATTGGCGCAATTTTCCTTATAAAGCCGCAATGTTTCAAGGAATTGTTTTGGCCTGCTTTTGGTTGGGAATTTTAATAGTATTTTCATTCCACAAACTTAATTCTATTTAATTAAAAATCAAATTATTTTACTGCGAATATTCGCGGGAATTCGATTAGCCGATACGGGGTAAAACTGATGCCCGCAATTATAACCACCTCGATATACAGTTAAATTACTTTCATTCGTTCCCTCAATCATTCCTTGCGGCAAGTCTGTTTTATCATAGATTTGGCCCTTCATTTCTCGAAATTCTGCAAAATCACCTTTGATTAAATCGGGAAATTCTGACCTGTGAACGTATCGCTTTTTTGTGCAGGCTTTGCACCATGTTCGGGTCGTTTTAATGTTGCTGCCAACATACTCAAACCAATCCCAGCCCAAGTCTAAACTGACCGTTTGCGTATAGGTCGCGTTGTACTGATTAATTGCATCTGTGGTTATTTGTGATGTATAGCGTTCTAATACCCCTACCGTTGCAGGGCTTTTTTCTATGAAACCCGCTAATATCTTTTGCATTTCAGCAAGTGAACCGCCTGTGGTTATGTTGGTTCGCAGTATCTCATAAATTGGCTGCACTACTCCCTGACTTATTCCCGCCTCGGTTAGGCTTTCAACCGTTGCCTGTATGCTTTGTGCCTTAATTGCATCAATAACTTTTGGCTGTGTATAGGTCTTTTCCAATGACTTAAAATAGGCATTGTTCAACTTGGTAACAGCCTCAAAAGTTTTGATAAATTCCTTTGCAGCATCCTTGTAGTCGTCATTAAGAATAATCCTTTGCAGTTTGGCCTTTAGCGTGTTGATTTTCTTAATGTTGCTAATGGAATTTTTAAGCACCCCGTTTTTAATCTCTAATTCCTTGACCAATAAAATTACCTCCCGATAAATTTCCTGTTGAATTTTAGGGATTGCGCCTTGAAACTTTGCAACGCTTGTTTCAAGTTCTTTTATTATTGGCTGATAGCTGGCCATTATTCAGCTATAGGGATAATTTGTTTTGATGCTTTACGGGCCTCGATTTCTGCCTCTGCAAGTTTGGTTATTTCCATTCTTTTGAGTTGCAATGTTAAGTCGCGAAATCCTTGCACGTTCTCGAATGCAATTTGAATATAACGCGGCAAGTTGCAGGAAATAACATAGTCGGTTTGACTTATTCCGTTGTTTTGCAGCATGGTCATTTTATCATCCTGCGAAACACCGAGCAGCGGGTCAAGGTCGAATTGAGCCTCAACCATTGCGTGAATGTCTGGGTCGTCCTGAAACTTCTTAGCCGCTAACTGCTTTTCAAGTTCAGATAATATCAATGGCGAAACGCTGGCTTTTCGCGCTGAATCAATTTCAGAAATTAAGTAGCTGCTGTTCATTAAATCGAACGACATCGGTATTCTAAATTCGGGCAACAATTCCCTGATTTCTTCCTTGCTCAACAGGTCGCGGTATCGAATCCTTGCAGATAGGTAGATGATATGCTCAATATTTCGCATATTTCGCATGGTAACAGAATGCACAAAATTATCCAACTCATCCCTATCAACAGACTTGGCAATGCCTGATTGAGCCAATGGCACGTTATCAAGGAATTGCATATTAATTGAGGCCAAGGCATTATAAATATGCTCTTTAATTCGCTCCCATTGAACTTTTACAATCTCAATATCCTTTTGAACATAGCCCGCTGGCGGTGTTGGTATGTTCATGCTTGGATTAAGCGCAGACTGCTGGATAACAATGTTTGAAAATGGCGAAACGTTTATCTTGCCTTTATTGCATCCTTCGGCTTTACATGGAACAAATCCTCCCTTAGTAGCAATCTGTCCCGCGCCTTGGCATTTAGTGCAATCCTGTGAAGCAATAGCCCAAAAAGTAGAATGAACGTGCTGCACAACTTCGGCCTGTAAATCTGAATATTCCCTCACCGCCTCGTTCATCCATGCAACAATGCCCTGAATAAACGACTCATAAAGAATGCACCCATCCTCTGTTTTAACCGCGACACCGCCCAATGTAAAGCAAGGCATTTCATCCAAGCCATGCTCCCAAGTATCAACCAATCGAAAGTTTTTGTTCGCATCCTGCTGAACCCATTTTTCAATTTTCATTTTATCAATAACCCAAAACACCTCGGCATCGTATTTGCCTCCATTTATGCCTGTGTATTTTTCTTTTTCGCCTTTCAAAACAACAAGGCCAGCTAAATAATTCACATACTGAACATCATCGCTATCAAAAATGTGAGGGAATGGTTGTTTCCATTCTTCCTCTGAGGCATCTTTGTTCAATGGCACAACAACACAGATAGCGTTTGCATCCATCAACATCATTTTAAGCAGCGTTTCAAAGCCCCAATCAACGATAGAGTTAATTAGCGGCATTTCTTCGGTGGCGTACCTTTTTAGTTTGTAGTCTGTTGGAATCTTTGAATTATCGACAGGCCAAACAATATTAAACCCTTCTGCCTTTCGAGCCTTGCCCAATGAGGTTAATATCCTTGTGGTTGTTGACTTAAAAACATTCTGATAAATCTTGTGTCTGTATTCTTTAATTTCCGCGCTTTCGTTCGGCCTGCGCTCATTAATTAATTCAAACGGGTATTCGCCCTCGATATGTATTTCAAGTGCTTTATAAAGCCTGTCGGCTTCGGCCCTGATATATGACCGCTTTTTGTCCTTAAAAATTACTTGTAAATCGGGTGTTTGATAACTTTTTAACATACCACTCTTGCTGTGTTCCACTTGCGTTTAGCCTTGTGGAGATATAACGGAAATCTCACACCCCTAACCATTGCAAAATGGCGGCTAAGAATGTCGTATTGTTGCTTCATTTTTTCATCGCTTGCGTTACCTCCAATCGAATAACCATAATAACGCTCATTGATTATACCCATTGAAAGTTTAAGCATTTCGCGGCCATGTCCTCGCCAGTAGATTGGAGTCCATTTTTCAGGGACGATTTGCAGCTCTGCCAGCGCAATCATCAAAGGTAATTCATCGGGAACTCCATCGGAGAACCTACGATACTGAACCTTGATGTTATCAAAATTCTCGTCCCACTTTTTAAAAATTCTGTCTGAAAATTCGCCTTTAGTCCACAATATGCACTCTGAAAATATGGCCGTTAATTTCTCAATGCCGTATTCTTTTTTGATTTGGTCAACATCAGCCCAATCAGACTTGAAGCATTCGCCAAGGTTCTGAATCATGAAATCGGTTTCAATATCCAACAGGTCGGATATCTTTTTATTCATGGTCGAAATCATATCGACATCAAGATACAAAGTTTTATCAAACGGGGTCAACTCGTTCAATTTTGCCTTGATTCTTAACGGGTGTAGGTCTGTTTTAGGCAGGTCGATGAAATCCGTAAATAGTTTGTTTTCATTGTTTGGCCTGTCTGAAACTAAGCAAATACGCAATTCTTCACCGCAATTATGCCTAATTGAGTTTGCCAAACATTCGGCCATTTTATGGTAATTGTCATGGCCTACCGCGATTAAAATTATTCCTTTGGTCATTACGAGCAATTATTATTTATTTCCACAAACGGGGTTTCAAGTAACTCAAACACGGGCCTGCCCCAATTAGCCGCGTTTGTTCCCATTTCGGGCCATTGAATCTCAAAATCATTGGTTGCAACAACCTTAATTTCGCTCATGGCTGTATCTTCAGGTAAAACATAAACATCATCATGAGATAGTGCAATATTAAGATTTTTCATCCACCATTCGGGCATATCGTCACTAATTACTGAATATTGCCTCTCAATTCGGGCGAAAAGAGTTTGTTTTGTTCCGTTTGAACGCTCGTAATATTCGCCAGTTTTCGGGTATTGTGGTTTACTTAGCCACATTGGTAGCCTGATAATATTCCAGTCAACCTCAAAGCGATATTTTGAGTAAGGGAAGCCCATAATGTCATCGGGTGACATATATTTTAATTGTGTTGTAAAGCACTTGTCAGGAATATATGAAAAACAATTCGTGCAGGCGGTTACAAAATTCTCATCACCATCATCAAACACTACTCGCAAAACGAAGCAGTCGCCATGCCTGCCCTGTAATTCTGTAAACGGTGTCGGCCAGTAGCATTTCATGTAGTGAACCGTGTTACCGTCACCATCGGTCGAAGTTACGCCTGTAAAAATAACGGTCGGATTGCTAAACATAATAGTCGGCTGCTCGCAGGTCGGCCTTGCGTTTACGGTGGTGAAATCTTCGGGGCTTACATAGGTTCTGTCCGCTGTTATTGTAAACAGAAACGAAACATCTGTACCATCGTAAACAGGTATGCAAAAATCCCTTTGATACCCGCATGACCTGTCAGATACAAACTTATTGCTTTGGTCGTCAAAGGTGACGAAGCTATTTTCAAAAGTTGCAAGGGTTACAGGCATGGCTATTTTATTAGCGTTTCTTTTAGTTTTTCAAGCAATTCGGGAGGTAATTTTTCAAGAGAATTAATCAACGCCTCCCAAACCTTCAAAACATTTTCTTCCTTAAAGAAAGCATCTTCAATCGGTACTTGTGGTTGGTCTTTTTGCTGCTGCCTCCATGTGGTTAATTCCTCTTGGCTTTCAAAGTAGTAGTAATTTACCCCATCGAAATAGTTTCCAAATTTCGTTTCGGGGATAGATTCGGGTTGGGCAGAATCGTTTTTAAATACTGCTGGAATTATTATCATGATAGTTCGATTACGCTAATTTGTGTTCCTTGCTGATAAACGGTCGATGTCTGTGTGTTTGTGCCTGACGCAAACTGAAATTGAACATTTCCAGCCGTTGCGCCAATGGTAAACTCACCAGCGATTTCAATAAACCCAAAGGCATTGTTTGCGACAATAAATGTCGCGGTTGACAAGCTACCTGATGAGTTAATTGCGCCTATTGCAACGGTCGCGGGTGTGGTTATTGCAGAACGACCCGCCACCGCATTGTAAAAAGTGGCAGAAGCGGGAACGGTGGCTGCAATTTTCACTCCTCCTGTGTTGTTACATCCAACCCTGATATGTCCGCGCACAAAATATCTTTTATTGGCCGCAACAGAAAAAACCAATTCTGTAATATCGGTCGCCACGTTTGAAGTCGTTGATTGGTCGCCCGCATCCATGAAAATCGAACGTGGCTGACTTGCTATTGTGGCGTAGGTTGAGGCTGCCGTTGCTGCTGTTAAATACCCGCTTAATGCTGTTGTTATTTGACTTGCTACCGCTGTAGTTGTGGTGTAAATTGTGTCAAAATAGGTTTTTAAGACCGACTTAAACAAACTCCATGCGCCTTTTTTGTTTGCGCCACCTTGAACCAAAGGAAATACATCAGCATCGTTGAACGTGCTGGCCGATACCATGTCTGTAATTTTCTCGTTTGCCATTATTCAATCAAAATTAGGTCGCCTGTTTCTGTGAGTATCGAATCTCCCGATTCCAGTAATATGTGGTCTATTGTTTCACTTGTTTTCTTCAGCAATAACTTAGCCGTTGCCATTCCTATGTTTGGCCTGTAATTAATTTCTATTAAATACCCTGAATATTCATCACCGCACGAAAACTCAATAAGTCCATAAGGATTATCCCGCAAAGCCTCAAAGTTTCCAATCGACATGGGTGCTTCAAATTCAGCATAAACACAGCGCCATAAAGGTACTGCATCGGTAGGATTTAAAAAATTTGTTTGCGAAATACTTTCATTTTCTGCTATGGCTGTGGCGGCTTCGGGCGGGCAATCATTTTCGGTATAACCCGATGCAATAAAATTGCCGTTCCCGCTCTGAAACTGAACTTCTGCACTTGCAATTATTGGAGTTGGGGCGCAAATCGACCGAAACCACCGCATTAAATTTCTAAGCGGTGTTAAAACATAATTCATCCGCGTTGTTGGAGAAACTATGTTTGTCGGGCTTTCGATATTGTCCTGAACAATGGTAGGCGTACCGCCATCATCAAAGGTATTGAGTAAAAACAAATTATTGTCATAACGCCAATCCTGCGTGCCTGTTTTGGCCTCGTTTTTTCTGCGGGTGATTTCAATCGTATAGCCAGCGGTAACAATATCCGAAACCAAATCCAATTCATTGGCATTCTTTGACCCTTTTCGCCTAAATGTTCTAATAGTGTTCATTTCATCGAGGCCGCTGTATTCTTCGGCCTCCCAATTTGAATAACCTACATTGATTTTCCCAAAAGTCAAATCTTCTGCATGGGTGAAAACAACCTCACGAACGGACCCGAAATCAAAAACAACATCTTGGCCATAAAAAAAGTCTAAGCCTGCAACAGCTAACTTTGTGTCATTTTCATAAAAACCCCAACCAATATTGAATATTTTTTTAGTGCTATTGAAAAAATCCTCCCAATTCAAAAACAATTTAGGGGCCTGTGGTGTGGTAGAATTTCTGATTTGTAAGCCATTGCACAAATAGAAATTATCAAGGCAATCGGTATTTAGTACCACCGATGGGCATCCGTTATCATCCCCACCGTTTAGATTTAATGCAATATTTTTAAATGCAGAACCTAATTGAATAGCCTCTGTTTGTGTTGGGTCGCAATCGCTATTAAGCACCATTTCAAAATTTGTTACATCGTCATAAAGAATTTCAACGGTGTAGTTGTCTGCGCCTCCCGATGCTGTGTTTTTTTGGCAAAAAATAACAAAGTAAAAAAGCAAATAATCTGATTCAGGCGTATAGGCTGGCGTGTTGCTAAATGTAATATCAAAAGCAACACTATCAGTAACGCCAGCCGTTACAGCCCTGCCAGATACACCAATTAAATCAATTTGAATGTTAATGTTTGGGGTTGCGCCCGCTGTAAACATTTCGCTTGTTATAAACTTGTCAAATTTTAATGCTGTTTCAAGCGTTCCGTTAAATTGCGGGGTAAATCTTAATGTTCCTTTTACTCTGTAATTAATAGTAGCATCGGCATCAACACAATTTAACGGGTCTGTTGTTTTGCCCCAAATTGTCAGATTTTGACCAATGTTTAACCAATCTTCCTGACTCGTCCATGTTATTGCGCCTGTTGTGTCTTTGCTATACATAGCATTAAGTGCGCTACTCATAGCAAAATCATTAAACTCGTTTGTTACAGGATTTGTCATGTAAACTGGCAAATAAGCAAACCTTGCGCCAGTTAAATTCCATGCGCCTGTTTGGCTAATGTCTGTACCATCGCTTGAAACCCTATTCGTCAAAACAATAGTTTGGCCATTCAAAACAACATTACTGAAACTATCAGGGCCGATTGCATTTCCATCTAAATCTGTTGTGCTTTCGATGTCAACATTTGTATTTATTCGGGTCAGGAACTTATTAACGCAATTCGATGGATTTAGGCCGATTTCTATCCAGCACATATCACCGCATTTACGCTGAAAAGTATTGAAATCAAATTCGCCCTCAAAGAATTGTATGTAAGTGCCTGACCCATCGCAATCGTATGAAATAGTGAGCAGCATGGAGGCATCGCAGCCGCTTAAATCGTACTCATCAGATAACAGCGTAAAGGCATCGCCAACCCATTTAAAAGCCTCTGTTTTGGAAGAAAAGAAAATGCCATGATGCTGCGGGTTTCTTTGGGCAGACCAGCTAACATCGGCCCATCCAATCGGCTCATCAACCTCAACGCTATCTATTTCAAATTTCCAATACATTACTTAATTCTCAATTTTCTGTTGTGGTACGTGGCTTTGTTTAGTCCTTTTTGAATCGAAACGGTGAATCCATTTATATCGGCATTAATGTTTACCTCTGATTTTGACCTCCTGAAAATCTCGCCAAGTTTTTCGTAGTCGATAGTATCACCGCGCTTTGATTGCTTGCCCTCGTTCACCGCAATAACATCAAGCATTCCGCCATTTTCGGCCAAGTTGGTAAGTAGTGTGTTGACCAATTCAGGGGCAACTAATCTGTTTTGGATAACAGAAAGCCCATCGAAATAATCCGCGTTTGTTCGTGCCGGAACAACTCTTTCGCCTCTCGATAACATCGCGTGTATGCTGTCAGACTTACCCGTACCAGCCCCTTCTAAAAACTCTGTACCTTCTGCGAATTGCGGAACGGGCTGCGAACGAATAACTGCCACTTGAGCCGCTGTTGAAACTGCGACCGTTGCTGCTGCGACCAATGCCGCTGGAAAAGGCTTAACGGTTGCAAGGGCATTTCCTACGGCCAAAGCCCCATTAATTACCCCTTGTGCAATAGCGGCCTCTTGCTGTGACTTCCACGCTTGTATTTGGGCAGTTCTTTTTCTTTGTTCGTATTGTTTCTCTATGGCTTCTCGCTGCCTTTCGGTCAGGTTTTGATTTTGCAATGCCGCCTCACGTTGCCTATCCAAAAGCGATAATTGGGCATCAAGCAATGCCTTTTCTCTGTTTGTGTCGATTTCAAAAAGCGCGTTGCTAATGTTTTGATAGTTTTCTATGGCAATGGCCGAATAATTAAAATCTATTTCTTCCTTCTTCTTTGCAACATTCATGGCCCTGTCTATCTCCGCTTGCGCCCACGCCTCGCCTGCCTCATCTACTTCACGCTGCATCCTCAATTCCTCGGCTTGCAGCCTCATTATTTCAGACAACATCTTGTTATTAATCGCCTCTGTATCTTGAAAATATTTTTCATCGGCTTCAAGCATTTCCATGCCTGTTTGTTTATGAATATCGACAACCTTATCCTTGTGTTTTTTCTTATTATCTAAATCCTTTTTGCGATAGTTTTCCTGTATCTTTTCCTCATCTTGTATATTTTTTTGCGTTACGAGCGTTAATAATTCCGAATATTGCTCCCATGAAATAATTTTATTCTTTAGGTCTGCTTTTAATTGCGCCTGTTCGCGCTTATACGCCATATCCAACTCTGCAAGTTCGCGCTTTTTGTCGTCCTTAATCATCGAGATTCTAAGGTCGTTTATTCTTTGCTGAACTGATAGATTTTTCTTTTGTATCTCAACAGATTTATCGGTCAATTCATTAACCTTCTCATCGGCTTCGCTTAAATAATTCACCAAATAAACAATACCAGCCACGACCGCAGAAATTCCTAATGTCATTACCGCTGTGGCTGTTTGAACACTTACGCCCATTACGCGGGCTGATACCGCGACCGCCTTTTGCGCCCCATCGAGAATATAAGTTTTTAATGCGTTTTGGCCTGTTACCAATGTGGCCACCTCCTGCACTCCATTAAGTACCGCCATTGCGGCCTGTACCTTTAATAAAGATTTTTGCAAATCCTCGTTTTCTTCCCCAAACAAAGCACTTGCGCCTGTGGCAATACTCATTCCTGCCGCTATACCCCTGAAGGCCTGCGCAACAGCATCGAGTTTCTTTGTGTCAGACGCTAAGGCCCGTACCTGTTCCCGCGCATCCCCGATAGTGTCTTGCAATTCACCAGCCTCCCGCGACATTCTGCGAAACTCATCGGTATTATCCTTGCCTGCTGCTTTCATGGCGGCAAGTTCACGAATCATGGCGCGAAGTTTCTTTGTCAGGTTTTCGGTTTGTTCAACCTGCTTAACAATAGCCTCGGTTTGTTTATTGAGTTCGTTTTTATGCTCTTTTAGCGCACCGCTGGCAATATCTTCCGAAAGGGTGTTGTAGGCGGCAGATAGCTTGGTCACTTCCTGCTCTCGTTTTTGGTAGGCGGCATTGGTGGCCTTGAATATTTCGGCAGATTTTTTGTCTATTTGCCCTAATTGTTCAAGGGCCTCGATTGCAGGCAATAGCTTACTTATGTCTGCGCTGAAATCTATTATTATTTGATTCGCCACCCTGATTCATTTTTGCCTTTTTTTGAGTGTCTTTGACCGCTTCCGACAAGTAAAAATAATACTCATACAAAGTCAGCGAATCAAACTGGATATGCAAAGGTAAGTAATTAGCAACAAATAAACGCTGCCTTTCCCTATCTTTTATTCTTTCGTGGATAATATTGCGCGGATTAGTTTCATTTGCTCCCGATTTAGTTCCTCCACTACCTTCAAATAAGGCTGCAAATTCTCGTTTGATGTGGCCAAAAAAGGTATAAAGGTTTCGAGCGGCTTCTGCAAAAAAAAATCATTCAGTTCGTTTCCGTATTGCCTCCACTTTTCAACTTTCTTTTTGTTATAGTCATGGTCAAAGTGGTACGGGCTTTCTGTTGCATCGAAAAAAACCACCGATGCCAAGTTGTAAAGGCTATCGGATTCAACCACCCAATTCACGCGGTCGTTTAGGTTTCGGTTTAACTGATTAATTTTAAAGATGTCGATTTTGGATGAACGCAATAAGGTGTCGAGTGCTTTAATATGTTCCTGCAAATATTCGCGGGTGCATCGCATTCGTACCTGTTCGTAAAATACCAATGCTTCCAATCCCCGCTGGTAAGGCATATTTCCCACCTCGCAATCAAAACGAAAGTATTTCACCCCTTTAATCTCAAAGGCTTCAATTATCCTGTGTTCGGGCTTAACCTTCGGTAAGCGCGGTTTTTTCTTCCAAAAGTTCAATTCCATGATAAACACCGTTAATTGTAAATCTATTTTTTTTCGGAAACACTTTTACAAGCGTATCGCCTCGCCTATATTTCAATGATGGAGTCCCACCGCAATTACACTTACTAACGAAGTGAAACCCGTTATTCAACAAAACCGATTCTTGCGAAAACATAGAGTAAGCCTGATAATGAAAGTGTGTAAAGAATTAGCATCCAATCGAAGCCCAATAGGCAAAATGCGGGCAACATTCCCCAAAATGAAGCCATGCAAGGCGGGCAGTCAACCAATGGCTTAGACCAAAAATCCCCGACCTTTAACCGTATAAAGTTGCCAGCCTTGCCAAATAGCATACCATCTGAAAAAAGGCCATAAATACCCATGATTGCAAAGGCATGAACAAAAAGCACTTCTAACATATCAAATAGGCTGTTGCAAAGTCGTTTGATTCAACAAAATTCATAGTCATACAAGTGCACGAGCCAGCGATTGGCGTGGTTCGATATGCTGTGGTGAAAAAACTGATTGTCATTGTTCCTGCATAAGGATTAAAAAAATCATCAGGAAAATCATCGAAATCTAAGCCGCCATATCCGCTCGCATCGGTGGTAAATGACCCTAAATATTCCTTTCCAAACTTATCGACAAGGGTATAAAATATTGTGTCGTTGTTGTTCGGGTTGCCAAGGCCAAATACTATACCGTCGCAGCACCCGCCAACATTGAACTCCCTGCAAACATCACAGGTATCTAAAAGATTCTCAGCCATTGTTTAATTTTTGTCAAATTTATAAAGTTTTCAGAAACCAACCAAAAAAAGTATTTAGGTAGTATCGCCAAGTGTCTAAAGCATCGGCCTGTTGGGTTTCGTCCTGCCTGTTTGCCTTGTCAATCTTTCCATCAGCATTTAATCGCACGTTTTCAAGGTCGAATATCAACCCATCGCAGCCTGTTGCTGAAATCTGTACGGGGTAATGTTGCATGACTGAATTAACCAGCACTTGGTTATCCTCGATTCGCGGGTTGACCGATGGAACTTTGATTTGGCCATCTGTCAGGTTTAATTTTTGCGCAATAACGCGGTAGTAGTTTAGATTGTCCTGAACCAGCGCAGTTGACCCCTTGCCTGTTGCATCGCCTGTGATTATGTATAGATAGTTGGGGTACTTTGAAAGAATATAAACGCACAACTCATAGATATTGCTATTTCGTAGCTTGATGCACTCAATGACCCTGATACATCCATCATAGTGCTGGATAACGGTACAGGTGATAGGGTTTCGGTTGAAGTCGAATGATAAATATAGTTCATGGGCTTTTGTTGGTTCAATGGTTTGTTGCGATAAATGCTTTTCCCTGCTAAATGCAAAAACAAACGGGCTATTTACTAAATCAATATCCTCGGCCAAGTATTCGCAGGCAAAATAAAGCGGGTCAAGTGTCCGTTTGGCCGCGTCAACCTCATCGGGGTCAATATGTGGATTATCGTATGTGGTAAATTTCCATGATTGCCATTCATGCTCAAATTTCGGGTCGTTTTTATACCTGAAAATCTGCTTAAAAAATGTTTGGCCAAATTTAGGGGTTGATAAAAACCAACAATCTCCCTTAAAATCAGTTAACAATGCCCTGATTGTTCCCTTCCATGCCTGCTCTAATTTAGCCGCCTTTTCGCACTCATCCACAACCACCCGCTTATATTTTCTACCTCTTCCGCTATCAGGGTCATCCAATGACCACATATCAATAACACCGCCTGTAATTAGCCTAAGTTGTTTTAATTGCTCGTTTTTCGTAGCGACAACATCGCGCAAAATATTGGTCAAAACGTGCCAAAATTCTGCAAGGTCTTTATAGGTAGGGGCATAATAAGCAACAGGAAACCCATCGAGCGCGGGGTCAATAATTAATTCTTCGGCAAAAGAGGTTTTTCCAAACCTTCTACCGCATTTAAGCACATTGAATCGTTTAGCGGTGTCAAAGATTAGCTGCTGGTTAACGTGTCGCTTTTTTAGCTTAACTATTGCCTCACTCACGAATTACCCTGATTGCGCCTTTGTTTTCTACTTCTGATTTGGCGGGAGCATAACTACCGTCCATTTTATTTAATTCTGCAATAGCTGCCTTTCGGTCGTTAAAATCGGGTTTGTTTCTCACAATCTTTACCCCTGTGGCGGTTGCAACTTCCTGCTCAATTTCAAGTTCGCCTAATGCGATTTGGGCCAAAATCTCTTGGCGTTCTAAAGCGGTCAAAATTCGCGTTGTGCGGGATTCAACCTCTTTAGCGATGTTTTCCTCTGTTCGTTGATTAATCTCTTTTAATTCGCTTTGCATTATGCCTTCAGCGGCCTTTAATCTTCTGTCAAAGGTTCTTTGGGATGCACTTTGCCATTTCTTGCCAAACTTTGCCAAAATATCTTTGCGCTGATTTCCTTTTCTTAGCAAATCAACAATAAAATCAATCTGTGTGGCTTCGTTTGACTTTGCCATTTATCTCAAACTTGGTTTCTCGGTGTCGGTCTGTAAGTCAGGGTTAAATCTGTGGCATTTAACCTTACAATGCTGCGTTCCGCATTCGATAATTACTGGGCATCCTCGGCCCTTATCGCCAAAATCGTTATCAATGGCCATAAATGCCAAAATTGCAAAAATTGTTACAAGCGTTGTTTTCATTGTTTTATTGATAATGGGTAAAGTTCAGCAAAAATAGTGTCATTGTCATTATCCCTTAAATACCTTTCCATGTCGTCGTGAAATACAAATTCGGGTTTTCGAGGGTTAATTAATGTTGGTGGCTTTCCAAATTCATTTAATCCATAGCACCACCGCGAATTATCCTTAACCAAAACAACACAAGTCCCACCAGCTACCATTGTGCTAAAAAATAACGGGTCTTTGCATGGCACTAATTCATACCCCTTTGATGTATCTTCTCGAAAAGGCTTATATCCTTTTTCAATCAGGTAGTGAACTATATGATTTTTTTGATTTTTCATCCCACAAAGTTACAAATTTTTCATTAAATTAAATTTATCAGCATCCTTTCGGGTAGTGTTCGGGTATTTCGGTGGGAGGCGGGGTAGGTTTATATTGTAAACAAGCGGGTGTTTTACATTTAATTTTTAAAAGTCCGTTGTCGGTTCGGTTGCTTTTGCGAGCCCCGCAATATTGAAAAACCTTGCTATTATACTCCCATCTTTGCCTATGCTCACAGGTATTGCAGGTTAATCCTTTTACAGGCTTAATAGGTTCTGATTCAAATAAAGTTGGCTCTTTTTCCATTTGCTTTTAGATTTGCTTTTCAGTTGCTTTTTTTGATTTCTTGCGGCTATGCGATATGATGTTGCGCTTAGCGGGGAGTTAGCAGAAATGGCTACCATCCTCTCCGCAAACGACCTTCTACATATTCACCCATAGGCTCAACTATTCCGTTAAACTGTGGGTTCTCTTTTAAATATTGAGCTTGTTCGCTTGCAGATGTTCCAAATATCATCATCATATCGTAGTCAGATGCTCCGTAATTATCTTGAAGTTCTTGCTCAAACCCGCCACTTCTGCTAACAGCAGTCTTGCGTAATGCGGGGTTTAGTGGTTTAAATTTTGCGTATTTCATTTTATGAACATTTGTGTTTTAACAAAGTGTAGTGCATTTTAAGCCCGCACTAACGCAAGGCTGCAAAACGTTACCTGCCATTTAAAAACATCCACGCTTTTAAGCATTTTTTACAGGTATTTGACCTTTTATCTGTTATTGGGAAAAGATGCTTTTTGTTTTCCAAATAACCTTCTTTATTAATAATATCTTCGGTTGCTTCCATCCAAAACGAATGTATTCCACAAAGCACCTTGCATTCGTTTGTAATAATATGCAGTTTTGTATTTTGCCCTCTTTTCATTCCACCATAACCATAATAAACGGCAGGTAACACACGGTCATCAGCAATATTTGCCGTGCCATTTTGATATTGTCGTGGTAAAATTATCATTATCTGTATTTATTAAGTTTTGTGATGCAAATACTGCTGATACCGTCAACCGTTATTGGTAAATGGCCGTCTAAGTTTCTGCTTCTTTATGAAGCGAATAAAACACCTTCCCACATCTATCACAGTATATTTTAGTAACTGGTAGCCATTCATTAGCTTTTCCCTGATGTTGAATAATCGTTTCACCGCAACTTGTCCAATGAAAGAAAGCCCTAAACATGGCTACTGCTTTGGTGTTCTTTTTGAGTTTTATCGTGAGTATCATATCGTTATCTATTTAGTTTCGTGTTCGTCCATCAGTCCATAATATTGTGTTTATGCAAGCGGACGGACAGCTTTGCGCTCTGTAGCTGGCTTGTTTATGCCGCCTGACATAAACACCGAATCGTTACACCCCGCCAATCAGGCTAATGATATAGCTTGACTGAATGCCATTAATCAGTTGTTGCCTACCCGCATGGCTGCGTTCCTCACCTCCTGACTGGCGGGATTGGGTGTTATGCAAATTTACGAGCATTTTACTCATTTCTCTCATTAATTAATTTTCCCTTCTTAATGCGGTGAAGGGCTAACCGCGTGGGGTGTTACCGATATTGGTGGCGGGAACATGGGTGGTTATGCTCGAATAATGCTTTGTTTCAGGATGCAATAAAAGAACATTGTTTGACAAAATCCAGTTCCAATAAGACGGATATTTATCAATTAATTCCTTTATTGTTTTGCCCGAATGTTTGCCAAATCGGATTATGCTTTCTAATTTATAACCGTGCTTTTTTGCTCTTTTTTTCTCACGCTCTCTTTCACGTTTGCGACATTCAATTTTCTTGCTTTGAATAATTGGGTTGTCGCTATCAATCTCTAATGGGCAAATATCGCCAACTATTTTCCACGTATAATTCAAGTGCCTTAACCAGTCAAGTGCGGATTTTAAAAAACGACCACTTGCTATGCTTGTGAATTTATCAATTAAATCACCGTACATAAAAAGACCTAATGAATTATTGTTTTCATCAAAGACTTCCCAAAATCTTGTGTCTTGTTGCATAAGCGTTTCTTTCATGCCTACTCCCCCTTCAACAAATCCATCCACAACTCACGATTTGCCTCGATGCAGTCTTTTAGCCCCTGTTCGGAGTGGAAGTACGGCTGACCTAACGTAGTAACATCGGTTCTTCCTATTTTTAACTTACCAAATTGGATATAGGCATACCAAACATTTCCCTCTCTTGGCGCAATTTCGTTCTGGGCTTCGGAGATTTTGAGGAGCATTGAAAATGCACGGTCTTTTTTGCAATTTGATTCTTTGCGAAATTCAGTAATTATTTTTGCGCCACAAAAACTATCTTCCTTTATTTGCAATCCATTAGTTGCCCAAAAAGATACTCTTCCTCTCATTTCTTCCTCCTCCTCCCAAACATCCTCAATCGTAACAGGCAACTTAACTTCGGGTTCCGCTGGTGTTTGTGAAATAGCGGGTTCTGCTGTGTCGGTCTTTGCAATTAGTTGCTTTTCGAGCGATTCGACCTTGCCTTGCAGTTTGTCGTGCAAATCAACCATTAATTCAAGCCTTTTTTCCTGTTCGGCAAACTTAATCATGGTCGCCTTGGTTAGCTTCTGAATATCGGTTTCCGCCTCAACCTTCTCTTTCTCAACTCCCTCACTTGGTAGCGGTGGGAGGGGGTTGGATGGGTCTTGGAGGTGCGCATTTATTGCTATCCAAAAATCAGAATCTTCGTTTGTGTTTGCCCAATCAATAGCATAGTTAATGCAATTTTGATAACTACAAATTCGATTCGGCTCATTTGGCGCAACCTTAACCGCTTCCAAGGCTTTCCCTCTATACGGTTCGGGCAAAAATTCCAGCCATTCGA
>Ga0181363_1000091_pt1 | contig 26417 bp, 41 predicted proteins | sample Fa13NDMLBSN_FD_130109 | JGI IMG/M metagenome (GOLD analysis project Ga0181363, IMG submission 130109) | Freshwater viral communities from Lake Michigan, USA - Fa13.ND.MLB.S.N | ecosystem: Environmental > Aquatic > Freshwater > Lake | place: USA: Michigan | collected 2013-09-23
TGAAAAAGTCGTAGATAAGTAATAATTTAAATTACCAACTGTAGTAGCAGAGCTTGCCGCAGTTAAGGTAAATGTGTTTTGTGTAATACTTGTGACTGTCAGCGTATCATCTGTAGCAGCACCAGTCAGGATATCAATGTAAACGTTCTCTCCTACCAATAAACCATGATCAAATTTTGATATAGTAATCGTTGTTCCTGTTTGACTATAAGTTGCGGCAACTGAATTACCTAAATAGCGAACACTTAGTATTGGTAAGCTGAAATCATAAAAATTGAAACTATTTGTATCCCGCATCGCAACAATTTGTTCGCCGGTTTCCTGATCAGTTGTAGGAAAAGTAAACAGGCGAATGGGAATAAAAGAGCCAGGGTACTGCTGAAAAGCACAGTACAGTCGATAATCCCCACGATAAGATCTTTCGTTTGAAAACGATCCTAAAGTTGTTTGAGTGATTGAGTATAATTCGTAACCACGACGCCACCTTGCCCACAAAGAAGCATTATCGTAAAACCTAATTCGACTTCTAAAACTTGTATCAGATGGCGTAAATTTAAACGGGTTTGAATCAAGAGCCCATTCAGGAACCTTGGAAAAATTTGAATCCTCGCCAAGTGATTTGGAGAAATTATTTTTAAAATTTGATTTTGATGGGGGATTAAATCCACCAACTCCAAATGACATGGTGTGGCATCAATAGTAACCGGCTTGGACGCCGACATAGAAGCCATTAGTTAGGGCCGTACCACCGCTTGCAGCCACGTACAAGGCCTGTCCACGTTGCAGCATAAGGCCACGGGACTTTGGCGATATAGTGCTGTTAGCAGAGCTGAAATTGGCGCCAGCCTGGACCACAGGATGGTTGATTAAAGGAAGAATAGAGTTTAGAGTGAGGCTATAATTTTGATTTTCGTAAACAGACGAAATACTGGCAACAAATAAAGGAAAGAATTGGTTAATATTTGTAATCGTGCCAGTGCTGACCAAGTAAAAACAAAAGTCAACAGGTAAATAGCAATTTACGTTACCAGTAATTGGACCAGAAACCGAAGGAATGGTGCCTGTAAAAGTCGTTGGAGTTACAGCGGTGATGGTAACAGCCTGGTCAATCGGAGTAGTGCCAGAGCTATATGACGTAAAATCAAGAAAAACTTTTTGGCCAATCTGTACGTTGTGACCACCAGCAATGGTTACAACTACATCTGTGCTATTAGCTGAGTAAGTACCGGCCGTGGCAGAAACAGCATCAATAAATTGAGTGTTACGCTTTCTATATTGAAACCAGATCTCATCAATATAAGCACCACTGATTGATGTATCCGTCAATGCGGAGTCCACATCAAAAATTTTTGTTGCGTTACCAACAGCAGTCGGGATCAAGCTGGTTGAAAACGCTTGACCAGATGCAACGGTAATTAAGGTTGACGAGGTTGCAGGCCTGTCAACCATAGCGGGTTGTTTATTTGAACTAGATGAGGACAATTTTCCGCCGAAATTCAGTTAAGTTTATTGTAGCGCAGTTGCCTTCTTGGCTTCTTTCTTTTCTTTTTTATGCGCTAGCCAAATCTCAAAAAATTTAAGTTCGGCTGGAGCATAAAGTTCTGGGTGCTCAAGCGCGTCCTTTACCAGCTTTTTCTTTTTGGTCATCACGGTTCCTCTTGCTCTTTTCTTCCATTCTAATACGAGCTTTCTTAACGGCTTCCTTGCGACGCTCTTTATCGCCTTCCTTAGGGGATTCCTTTTCCGTACCCTCCTTACCTTCTTGCTTTTTCTTAAAGTGCTCCAGTAATTCAGGAGGCATCGATTTTTTCTGTGTCATGATTTGGTTCCTTCCTCAATTAACGAAAAGGGGATGGGAGCCGAAACCCCTTGAGCAAGATACCGAGACCTGGCATCTCTAGCAGCTTTGGAAGGAGTCTCAGGGGAATAACTTGCATATGTGCTTAATTCCGCATCACTTTGGGGAATTGACGATGCTTTTGCCAACTGGTCCCCTGCCATTCGCAATTTTTCTGTATCGAATACAGAACTATTTTTTGACGCACCCATGATTACGCTGGAAGTTCTGGAGTCCTAAGTTCCGCACCACCAATGTTTGGTAATGGGACGTATTTTGGAGTTCCCAAAGATTGCCTTAAATCTAAGTTTAACGCATCTCCTGCTTTACGTTTATCCGGGTAGCTTTTTTCCGGCAATCGTCCGTATGCGTAGTAAGCCCCTTCTGAAGAAACCGTTGATTGAAATTTTTCCTCATTAGTCGGCAGGGGTCTTTCGTAGGGATCTTTATCAACCCCTAATCCATACATATAGCCAAGCCTGGATTTAGGTTGAACCATTTGATTGCTTCCTCCTGCTTGCTAATTCTACTGCTTGCCGCGCTTTGCGAGCTCGATCCGTATTAGCTACAAATTGCTTTCCTTCCCGAGATTCACGTTTCTTCTTTTCATCTGTCTGTCTTCTTTCTTCAGGAGAGAGTTTCGCCCAAGCAGACTTTGGAAGGTATCTCTCTGTACCTTTTTTGCCGGGTTCAATAGCTTTGTCTGCAGCCATCAGTCTTGAATTGGGCCACCATGGAGCCAAGCATCACAAGTCCGATCCCCGGCACATTTAAATTTAAAAAGCTGACAATAACCTAAATTAGCTCGGCACTGAACATCCCAAGGATCTGCAGCTTCACTCTCATTAATTCCTTGAATAATGCAATCAATAATTTTATCCGATTGATCAAAGGCCGCGCAATTGCAGCAACGCGCAGTCATAACAGTTTCAATATCACTATTCCACATTTCTGCTTTCTTATCCCAAAAGCCAGAATCAGGCGCATCAGGATTTAATGGACCATAGCCAAAATTCTTGATTGTCCAATTTCGATTCTTGATATTATCTTTAATATCTGTAGTTGCGCGAGGGCAAGATTCTCCAACCTCGGAAACTGTTTTATTTAAAAGAAGAGATAACTTCTGGTTCATTTTTTTTCGTACTCCTCGCGAGTCATCCATTCTTGATCTCCCCAACGCTTGAGAGATTTCTGTCCTTCTGTTTTTCCACCTTTATAACCACCTCCTTTCTCTTTATAAGCACGGGCCAACATCTGAGCTTTTCTCGCTGACCACTCTCCTGGTTTACCACCCTTGGATCCAGCCTTGATTCTATTCTTTAATCTTTCACGTAACTCAGGTTTTGTATACGCCATAGAAGTCGCTTTGCAAAGGATTACGGCTCAGCTCCACAGGGGGAACGGGGTCTGCATGGGAGCGGATGACCTCGCGATAATAAGCTGGGTTGTTGAGCTGAAAACGAGGCTCTTCAATACCATTGTAAGCCACTACGTGCGGACAGGTTTGATGCTTCTCAGATCTATTCATATTGAATGGGTCTGAAAAACCTGCCGTTGTCATACTCCCGTCACCATACAGATTACCGTAGGTAACAGGGAAAGATGGATAATAACCAGGGACAGCTGCGAATCTCATTACGCCATATAGTTTGGAGTTTGATTAAAAGCAGCCTGCAGCATGGCAGTAGGGTTAAAAGAAGATTTAATTTCTGGGCCACCCTCAAAGAGTGAATTCTTAATGTAGGAAGAAAGAAAATCTTCAGAAGAATCTTCTTTTTTAGGACGGCCACCTACAAAAATATAAGTATTACCACCTGCTTGTTGTGTTTGAGGTGGTTGAGATTGAGCAGTTGGTTGGCCAGGGATGTTTGCAGCTTTTCCAGGCTTCGTATGGAGCAAACGAACTTCGTAAGGTTGCCCTTGTGGATCGGTTGTTTTAATTGTGCTATAACCACGGCCCGGAATATATTCCCCTGGTCCTTCCCATGAAAGTGGTGTCCCAGCACCTATTCCATAATCTTGTCCGAGATGAAATGTAGATGCCCCAGCCGTAGGAGCATCCCTTTTTCCATACCCAGATGTAATTGTATAGCTAGGCTTCCACTCTTGCCCCACTTGTTGCCACAGGGGCTTTTGTTCTTTACCAACTTTTAATCGCGTTAATAAAGAACGAATTGTCCCAGGGTCAATATATTTACCATCTTTTAAAACCCTTACGTCAAGGTGAGCACCAGTACTCGGGAAAATATCCTCTGACGGGGAAATTACTTGACCAACACTAGTTGTTGAAGTGGCAGCCATTAGGCTGAATCTCCTAAATAATTAGGGGTTTGCGAGAAGGCGTTTGTCAACAGAGCCACAGGATCAATTCCTTGAAGTTGAGGCTGGACTTTATCCTTATAACCGCGTAAAAAATCTAAACCAAGATCCTCAGATTGATCACCATAAATAATATAAGTGTTGCCACCAGGGGCAGAAGAGATTTGCTGAGGTTTTTGTGGCTGCTGAGTGGTGCGTTGTCCTTTTAAAGCTTCAGTAAAACTGAACGTATTAGGATCAATGATTTTTTGAACATATCGATTTGTTTCGGCGTATTTTTTACTCTCTTCCACTGCTCCTGGCCCAGCGTTGTATGCTCTTAACCCTTTTTCATAGGCAGCGCGTAACTTGACTGGATCAGTTTCAGCAGATGGGGCTTTACCACCAAGATAAGTTTTGATGTAACCAGCCATATTTTTGGCTGAGGCATCTAATGCAGCAACAGGATCTAGAGGATTAACACCCCAACCTTTTGCCGTACTTGGCATAATTTGGGCAATTCCTTGCGCACCAGAGGGTGAAACAGCCTTCGGGTTGAATCCAGATTCAGCCCCGATTTGACGTTCAAAAACTTCAGGAATTAATCCGTACTGTGTGGCTTTTTGCCTGGCTATTTCTCGGAAATCAGTTCGCATTGTCAGATAAGATTGACGCGCTTCAACGGAAGTTGGTAGCAAACATGATCCTAGTCCCCACAGCAACGTCGGCAGGACCAGGAAGCGCTTGAATAAATTCAGCGCCTTCCCGGTTGAATCGGTATCGAGCTTGCTCGGGGTTTCGGTAATTCGGAACATAGAGATGGAGAGCGAGTCGATCCGTCTCGTATAAATAGATTGCCGTCCAAGTTTTCAGCGTGTCTCTAAAGTCAGAGGTTGCAATCGTTCGATCAACATCACCTGCGATACTCTCAATACGATTACGGGGGACGGTATTATTATTCACGCTGCCAGTCATGTCAGTGCGTTTTTCAGCTTCATCGCACCGACCGATCTGTTCGACAATCTTGCTATACCAGAACGAATCTTGGATATTGTTGACAGCTTCCTCAAGTCTTGCTTGGTCGCCAGCAGGGATCGATGTCAGGTTATACCCCAGGTGCCAGCGAACTTTAGATTTAAGAAAGTTGTCGAGTTGCATTACACGAAAGAAATGCGTAATGGGCACATCCTTCAGATATACCCATTAACACACTAGCATGCGCAAATTATCACTCAACCCGGACCAGATTTTCTTTGAAAATTTCGTCCCAATCCACACGTTTAATTGCTTTTAATTGTTCCAATCGGAGAAACTTTTCTCCTGGCATAGATGTCTGTAAATCCTTAATGTCTCGGGCTGTCTTAAGTCCGACACCAGGGAGCGAATCAGCAATTTGACGAGCGCTGGCCGTATTGATGTTAATACGGACATCCAGTGGGAATGTTTCCTTGGTAGTAGGCCTTGCCGGTTTGACTCCTTCAGATTCAAGAACAGCAGTTAAGCGTTCTTCCGTGCGGATCTTTTCATTGGTGGCTTCCAAATGTGGCACGAGATCATCTTCCGCGATGTACAAGACTTCATCTTGCGAATCAACGCACATAATGATCCCGTCTCCATGTTTGGAGACCATCTCAACAAGACCACCAGTCAGTTTGTATTGATACAGCATAAAAGCAGTTTTTGTCTCTGCCTAGCTTAACAAAGTTAACTTTACGCTTCAATAGGCACAAAAAAAGCGGGCTCCGAAGAACCCGCTAATTTTATCAGCTGAAAAATCAGCTGTCGGTACCGCCGACTTGCGAAGCAAAGTCGATGAAACCTTGGATATCGTTCCAGGACACGCCCAGAGCAGGACGCAGGTAGTTGACACGGCACAGGATGTAACCGGCCTTACCAGCATCATAGTCGGCTTGGCTGATGAACACGCCGTCACCGTCAACGCTGGTCGAGGTCACGCCATTAACGTTGAACACCTTGAAGGTGGTGTCTGCAGTCACCCGATAGAACATCGCGTTAGCGAAGTCAGCTGCCACAATACCACCAGTAGTGACACTAGCAGTAAAGGGAAGGTCAGCAACCGTGGTATCGGTCAGACCCTGAGCAAACAGGGAGCTGCTAGCCGTGACGATGGAGCTTGCAGCAGCAAGACCATTGGCTTGGGTCGAGGGGACGCCGAAGGGGGAACCACTATTGTTAGGACCAAGCAGAAGACCCTCAGTCGAGGTACCGCCGATATCGGCAGTCACAGGCGAGGCAGGGAAACCAGCCAGACCGCCAGCGGGGATGTCCTGACCGATAGCAATCGACGCGCCATACACATAGGCAGGGCGAGCGGAGCTAGCTTGGACAACCAGCGAAGTGCGGTTATCACGCACGCGGTCGTCAGGGCGACGATCGGGCGAGGGGATGGTGATATCGAAGCTCTTGTAGCTAGCCTTATCGGCAGACAGGTTGCTGATCTTCACATAGCCGATCAGCTCGAAAGCTTCGACGCCGGGCCAACCATACACACCTTCGGTGTTGTAGGAGGACAGACGGTTGATTTGATTACCGGGCTGGAGAATAGCACCGGCTTCTTCTTTGTAAGCAGCCATTGTTAGTTACCTCCTATCCTCAAACGATGGTGAAGGCGGCAGTCACGAAGTCCTTGTTCAGGTTCGCGAAACCGGCGTACAGCTGCCAAATCAGGATGATGAAGCGGCTGAAGTCGTCGTTGTTATTGATCAGAACCTGAGCGTTGGGACCACCGATACCCACGCCAACGGCTTGAGGGCCGAAGAACAGAGCGGGAGGGGTGTTGTGCGAAACAGCACCAGCACCGTCGCCAATGTCGACAGTGATGGACTTGTCAGCAAAGTTGGTGGACTCGAAGAAACGGACACCTTCAAACACGAAGCCAGAAGGCATAACCGGTTCGCCAGCCACAAACTGGGCTTGGCCGTACTGACCACCGCCATAGATAGCGGCGTTAGGAGCCATGGAACCCATCAGAGGATTGGGTTGGCCCATGCCAGGATAGCGAGCCACTTCACGGAAGCCCTGGTCAGCACGCAGATCCTTCATGAAGGAGGGGTCAGCGATACAACGGTAGTAACCGTCAGCAAACACGGGGGTGTTCCGCTTGCGGAGTTGCTTGACAACTTCCAGCAGGTCGGTCTTGACGTTGAACTTGTAACGCTCGGAAGCGTATTCGGTAGCGGTGTAGGCAGTCAGAGTGGTCGAACCAGTCTTGACTTTGCCGTTGGGGTAGTAGTAACCGCCCTGGGTATCAGAAGCCGCGCCGCGAGCTTCCGACTTCGAGAACTCGTCAAGGAAGACGCGATCGCGCCAACGACGGTAGTCATCGAGCAGAGTCAGCGAACCGATGGACTGGTGGAACATGTTGAGGTTCCCGGTGTCCAGCAGCAGACGCTGAGCGGTCATCAGAGTCTCACGAGCAATCTTAAAGGTGCTCGGGAGGGTAGCGTTGTTCGGGTCAGCAGGACCAGTGTACTCACGCAGAGACACAAGAACCTTGTCCTTAACGATGGAGCGGCTGTTGGCCGTACCAATCGTTTGGTCTTGGGTGCGCTCACGCTGAGTCTTGGTGCCAGGGTTGCCCCAGAAACGATACCGGTCTAACTGAACGGTTTGACCGGGCTGTTTGGTGAAGTCGTGGACAACGACAGGCTCTGCTGCCATCTCCACAATGTAAGCTGGGTGGGGACGGTACAGCTCCGCGCCCAGCAGCTTCGGGAAATCGTTATCGATAAACATGTTGGTTTCTCAGCGTAGGTTTAGCTGATACCCGAGGACAAGTATCCTCTACAAAATGGAACAAAAGCTCCACTAGAAAAAATTATAGCAACAATTTATCAATCCGGATTAATAACTTTTAAAATTAAGCCCTCGGATTAACCATCACCGGGGAGTTATAGCCAGCGAGCATGTTCCCTGGTGTATAAGTCATCGGTGCCATCGAGCCCATCGCATGATAAGGGTTGACGGTCGGAGGCTGCATGTCAATTTGTGAAGATTGAATCTCGGGATTGATCACAGCACCAGCTGCCGCTTCTGCTGCTGCCTGCATTCCCGCCACAATATTGGCAGCTTCTGCCATTTGTTTCCGGGATTTAGATTTTTTAACGGCTTTTTTGGCTTTAGATTTGTTCATTAGCGGCCACCTTTCTTTTGAGGCATGGGGGGTTGAATGCCCATCGGAAGCTGTCCAGTCATAGGCATAAATTGACTGTACATACGTTGCTCATTAGCAACAATTGCATCTTGTGTATATTCTGCCGAATCGATAAATTGAGCTGCCATAAGACCATTTCTGGGGAGTGGCGAACCAGGGAGATTCAATTTCAGATAGGAAGCATCCAAATCACTAGGCATTGGAGGCTGAGGAGCATTAGGGCTTCCGATTTGGGGCGCAAAGCCACGAGCTCGGATCGGAGCATACTCGTCCACCATACTAGATTGCACTTGTTGCGCAAGATTGCCGGCACCAAAACTAAAAAGAAATGGAGAGCCAATTGGACCACCAGCGGTACCAATCTTCGCCAAAAACTGATCAGTTCTTTTGCCAGCGCTCTCCTTCTTAGCAGTCATGAATATTACAAATAAAAGGGGCAGCTATTGCTACCCCTTATTTTACATTTACTTATTTTTCTGATAAACGCGATTTACTCGGTTTACCGATATCACTCCATCACCAGGAGTTTCTGGCGGAACACTTCAGGGTTGGACTGAGCAGCATTCAGATAGCGCCAAGCATTTGCAGGGTCACGATCAGCCAGAGAGCCAAAGCTATTCCAGAAATCCATGGGATTGCCTTGCGCTTGAGGCTGAGGAGGAACAGGCATCTCAGGGCGCTGAGGAGCAGCCGGACGCTGGTACTGTTGACCAACGGCTTGGCCCTGCTGAGCGGGAGCATAACCAATCTCCGAATCAGGGATCGGATAAGGACCATTCTCACCGAAGAACTCACAGGTATAGTCTGCGAGGACATCGGGATCGGTCAGGATGGTCTCATAAGCTTTGTGCTCATTCGACAGCTCCTGAAGGAGACCAACGGCTTCAATGAGTTGCTGATTGGTTTGAATCAGCGCGTCTTCCAGCTGACAAGCGTAGGTATTGAGGATGGCGGGAACGTCCGCGCCAAAATAATTAATAACCTCAAGACTTTGCGGGCTTACTCCGTTTGCCAGGAGTTGGTCCTGGCTGATTTCCTGTGAAGGTTGGGAATAACCGTTGGAGTAGGCCTGGTTGTTGCTGGTCCCAGGCATAGAGGTCGGCATCCCCGCGTTGCTGTACTGGGGAGCTTGTTGGGAAGCGTAACTGGCCGGGTTTACCGGTTGAGTCACTGCTGATTGTTGACCCTGGAATGGGAATTGGACGGGCGAACTCAGGAGCCCCACCACCCGGTTGAACGCCTCCTTGTACGGATTCTCCGCTTGTGGGGCTTCCTGGGGTGCTTGGGGGTAAAACGCTGTAGGGTTTGATGGGTAGCTGGGGACCCCCATCTGGGCCTGGGTTTGCGGGGCTGGGGCCACCATCTGCTGGTAAGGCGCCACCCATTGAGAGTTGGTCGCCACCGCCGGAGCTTGGGCCGCCGTCTGAGCCATTGGAGCCGCGTAGCTGATCGGCTGGGTCGGAGATACTTGGGGTGCCGATTGGGTCGGCATTGCGGTATCGGCCTGCATAGGTTACCTCTTTTTGTAGGCTTTCGAGAGTTCGGTAAAGGAAGGGGGTAAGATCAAGTCTTGGATCCGCAGCCATCGGTAAATTCGGTTGCTGCGGATGCGGTGTCCGCATTTCTAAATTGACAAGGTCAATAAATGCGGAGTAGGCCCTCTGTACTTCCCCCACCATCCGGAATGGGAACCCCGAGAGCATGCCCGCGATTTCGTCATCCGTTTTTGAAGGGAACAAATACTTCAGTGCTTCAATGCTATCAACCCCTAACTCTTGTAAGTTACGAGTAAAAATAGACTGGTTTAATTTATCTTGTGCAGTATCCTCGTAAACAGGACCCATCCACCGCCAGGCTACAGATCGATCTCCATCTGGAGCCAAACCTAGAACGCCATCAGGAATTTCTTTTGTTTCTAATGCCGTATCAATAGCCTTCTGAAGTTTCTTCTCGTAAGTTGACTTTTGCTTTTCATATTTTGCAACAGCAACTTCATCATTTGGATCCTCGGGAGGAGCTGGGTATTTAATTCCGGAAGCGTAAGCCAATGATTTCCTAAAGATTTGCTCTTCCTGGAAAATCATTAATTCAAAACACTTGCAAATTCCATACGTATAGAGTTGCAAGCATTTTTTCTTTGCCGTTGCGCTAACACGACCGTAAGCAGATTTGATTTCAGTAGCAGTGACATTCGTGATACTCAAATCATCAATACCGCCCAACGCCAGTCGAATCTCACTTCTTAACTGCTCTGCGTACCTAGCCTGATCAGTGCTTACAGCATTCGGTGTAATAAAACCGACACGATCAGTTGGCTCCAGGTTGGCGATAACCCGAGGAACCCTCATGCCGCTTCCAGGTTTACCAATGTACCCAGGAGGCTGTCGATTTACGTTATCTTGTTTGTACGTGGAACTTGATAAAAAGAATTCAGATTGAAATCCTGATTGGCTTGAAATGCTTGGTCGTTGGGAAACATCAGTATCCCCGCTTTCAACAATGTCTTGCTTGGGCCTGGATGAAAGGAGAGTGGGATTACCGAAGAAGGACAGGTTGGCGCGAATATTTTTAACCATCTCATCGTGTGCGATGATTTGGTTTGACATCCAATCAAATTCACCAGCCCCTTCAGTACCAAAGGCATCGGGGTTGTTAAAGACCTCAACACAGGGAATAAATTCCATGGTGTTGACAACTGTCTTTTTGTCAAATACGCCAAACTCCATTGTTGGCATATCAAACGTAATTTCCTGCTCGCTATGAAACTCTTCGATCTCCGTAGCGGTAATCCGAAGTCTCATATACCGCTTATCCGTATTCAGTCCAACACCCTGAAAACCACGAGTGGAGCGAACTTTATACGGATAGATAATGATGACTTCTTCTAGATCGCCATCCGGAGAGTAATAGGTGCGATACGAATCTTTATCGAACCAGTACAGACGATACGTTTTTTTAGTGGGGCGGATATAAAACAGTCCTTTTCCGTAGCACAAAAACCGGTCCCAAATTGAATCTAAACGGGCATCCAGCTTATTAAATTTGATTACCTGTTGAATAAAGTCAAACCGTTGGGTACCAAGGTTGTCTTGTTCTGGATAAAATTCAACACCTTGCCGGATCCCGAACATGCGCATCTGGCCGAGATGCGCATTGACCAGCATCGTGTCTGCTGTGCCGCTACCATCGCGAGTTATGACTGCCTTAAGAATGTCATCGAGGGCAGTTTTATTTCCGTCGCTCATGGGTGGTTAAGGATTACTCGTCAATATCGTAGCCAACAGCAATGCGTTTTAGTGTAATTACGTCATCTTCAACCTCGAGTTCAAAACGCTCGTTTGGTTGAAGTGCCATGTCGTGACACAATTCGTCGGGAAGCGGGATTACGGCAGAGCCGTAGACATCCTGTTCAAGTTCGACGTTGTAATAGCTGGTGGACATTGGGTGATTTTATAAGTCTAGGTCCAAAATACTTTATACCACATAATCTGATTTAGAACTCCAGCTGGAGTTTCCCTCTGGTCATTAAACCATTGCACAACCAGACCAGTGAATCAACGCAGTCATCGTGAGAGCTGACGCCAAAATTGACGATTTCATCGTGCAAATACCCGAAGCGCCTGTACTTATTAAAAATGATTTTCCGTTGCTCGAACAAACCCATGATGCCACGGAACCTGGCTACTTTGTCACCACGGAAGCCTTTGATGGCATGCCAGTTCATGTTGTAGAGGCCATGGTCTCCAAGACAAATACGCTTGAAATCCGCTTCTAACGAAGCCTGATACGCGACCGCTTCAGACCAGATGTCAATATTACTACCAGTGGGGAAGTACCGAGTTCCATCTTTGTGTACAATACCCCATTCCTCCATCATCTCCATCAATGATTCGAGTTTTTCCAGGTTTCCCATCATGCGAATTCTTTTGCAATCGATGATATGAATTCTGTCCCCAACACGACCACCCATTGTGAACACGGTGTAGTCATTTTGTTCTCGGATCCCAGCTGATAAATCAACTCCAACACCAAGAGAATCAAATTGAGTGGCGATGGCGCCTTTAACAATTAAATCAGGAGACAGGGATAACTCACTAGTTTGTACAATTTGATTCTGGTACTGAAAACTAAAAGCAATTGGCGCCTGCCTACGTCGATCTTTTAAATAATCTAAAGACCAAAGCGCGGGCCAATATGACAATTCTTCACCCTGCTCGTCAATTGTGATAGCCGATTGAACAATTTGCACCCAATCATTTGATGGAATGAATGTTGTGTTATGGATATCATCATGTCTAAATCTGGTACCAAGACAAATTGCTCTTCCACCTTCAAACATAGTAGGAACAATAACGGAATTCCAGTTATCTTCCATAGCCGCACGGATATCCCTGTTTTTGATATCGTCAGCCGATTTAATAGCGTCGTCAATAATGCACAAATGCGAACGCTTTGATGTCACTGCACCTTTTAAACCGGCGCAACAAACAGTAAATTCTTCTTCACCAGTAGATTTAATGCCTGCAAATTTCCAATCAATACTCCAGTATTCATTGGAGTTAATTCCCTTGGCAATTTTTACGGTTGGAAATACTTCACCATAAATTTTACTTTCCTCAATAATGCGTTTAATTGCAGCACTCTTCGGTCGAGCAACATCAACGGTATAGGAAATATATAGAATTTTGAGCGGCTTTTTATGCAGAGCGTGAATACCGATTGCCCAAGCCGTAAATAAACCTAAAACCGTAGATTTAGCACTACCCCTGGGTGCCAGAATATCTACATTTGGTCCCGCAATACCAACCAAGCATTCACTGTCTTCTTCGGTACACAAATATTTGTGCCATTCTTTATGATGATCTGCAGGTGGTTTATCACCAACGACCTCACAAAAGTAACCAAAATCTGTTCGAGCTCTTTCAATATCTACCGTACTAGTTTGTTTGACAACACGTTTTTGTGCTGCTGCACGAGCCGTCCGTCGATATACAGAATAGATGCTGGTTGCTACCATGCCCGTAGCTTAGCGCAATTATTCTTACGACTCCTCCGCCAGGATCTTGGTCCAGACACCCATCGATGCTTCCTGGAGAGGACCCTCGATGGGATCATCACGAAAGATAGAAACCATTTCCCGCAAAGCTCGGTCAGCCCCAGCAAGAATTAAACCTTGCTTATCTAACAAGACTTTTTCGTCATTTAGTTGTTTAATAGAGCCCCGAAGCTCTTTCTGGAGCATAGCGATTCGGGAAGTCCCCATGTCTTGTTTGACAATTCCCATGTCAATAGCATCGCGCAATTTAGCGATATCCTGTTGCATGAAATCGATCTCATTTTCTAACAGCGCATTAAAATTTCGTTTTTTAAATTCTTTCTTGGACCATTCATCGCATTCCACAATGCTACCTGTAAACCCGAGAAATCGGGCGTACAGGTACATTTGTATGGGAGAGCTGGCGCGTCTGCAGAAGGCAAGAAAGGATTCGCGGTCTTTATCGGTTAAAACCTGAATCCATTCCGTCATGTTCGATACTGCTGTCGAGCTTGTTCGTAATCCCGGTTCTCTTTATAGCGCCTAAACATCTCTTGTTGCAAGTCTGTGAGACGAGTTTCCTCGCCGGACTTACCAAGTGTTGCTCGCTGTTCTTGACCAGTCAGGCTAATCTGACGTTCTTGACCAGCAAGGAGCTGGGCTTGGGTTTGACGTGCCTGCTCACCAGTCAACCCAATCTGACGCTCTTGGCCAGAAAGGAGCTGGGCTTGAGTTTGACGTGCCTGTTCACCGGTTGCTGCGATACCAAGGCGCTCTTGTTCCCCAGTAGCAGTGATGCCCAGTCGTTGTTGTTCACCTGCCGTTATGGTTCCGAGACGTTGTTGTGCTCCCGTTTCCTGGATCAATCCAGTTTCACCAGCAAAGCGTTGGGCTTGGGTTAAACGCTCCTGTTCCCCAGTCGCAGTAATACCAAGTCGTTGCTGCTCACCTGCGGTTATGGTTCCGAGACGTTGTTGCGCTCCAGTTTCCTGGATCAATCCCGTCTCACCAGCATAACGTTGGGCTTGGGTTAAACGTGCCTGCTCACCTGCCGTTACGGTTCCGAGACGTTGTTGCGCTCCTGTTTCCTGGATCAATCCAGTTTCACCAGCATAACGTTGGGCTTGGGTTAAACGTTCTTGCTCACCAGCTGCTGCGTAGCCAAGGCGCTGTTGATAACCTGTTGTTTCAACAGTTTTGCGTTCTTGTTCACCCCTGCTAGCAACAGTTGCACGCTCCTGCTCACCAGTTGCGGCAATACCTAGACGCTGTTGGTAACCAGCTGTTTCAGCAGTTCTACGCTCTTGTTCACCAGCAGCCTCGTATCCGAGACGCTGTTGATAACCTGTTGTCTCAACAGTTCTACGCTCTTGTTCACCTCTGGCAGCGGCAGTTGCTCGCTCCTGCTCACCCATTGTTGAATAGGTAAGTCGTTGTTCAGCACCTTGCGATTGGTACCTGCGTACATCTTGCCCCGCAAAGAACTCTGAATTCGTGCGGTCAAGTTGAGCCCCAAGCTCCATGTTGAGCCGTTGCTGAGCAGCGCTGGTCTCATTCAGTGCAATTTGGGATTGTACCGACTGGGTAGGGACCGGAGTCGGCGGCGCTGGAGGCGGCGGCGGCGGAGAATAAACAATAGTAGGAGGTGGTGGTGATCCGCCCATGGGTCAACAATCTTTCTTAATTAAGTTTAACTCAACCGACTTGAATGTACTGTCCTGCAAACCGACCAGCATAATCCTTGGCAGCGGCCTGTTGAGTGGCGACTGCACGAGCACGATCAGCTTCTCCAGCGGCAGCTGAAGTTGCTTGTGCCTGCTTAGATGCCATGATATTTTGAACGTTTGAAGGCAGCCCTTCTGCAAATGCCCGATAAGCTTGACTTGCTGCAAGATTACGAGCAGTAGTTTCTGCTCCAGCGGCACTTAAGAATGGGTATAAATCCCTAAGTTGTTCACGACTCAAAGCTGCAGAAATTCTGCTAGCTTCTTCCATCTCTTTCAATCTTTCAGGACTGGTAGCCTTATAAAGGTCTAACCAACTCTGAATTTTAGGGTCAACACTAGGAATGGCATTCCCTTCTGGAAGAGTTGTCCCAGAGGGGGTAGGAGAAGGTGTGAGAATGCCTCTTAGGTCAGGGTTTTTTGCAGCAAAAGCTGTCTTAAATAAATCAATATTTCGTTTACCGGTAGACGTATCCGTTCCGGTAAAAGCACCAGTAAGGTCCGGAAAGCTACCAAATGCCATATCACTGATATTGGTATTGAGAGGTCAGAGCAGCACCGGCCTGTGACGCGGCATTGGCTCCCATTTGCTGAGCAGCTTGCTGACTACGCTCCAGCATGTTTGCAGCTGTAAGGATATTCTGGCGAACACCAGCAGCAGCAAGTTGACGCTGAAGTTCATTCTTAGAGCGTGCTTCTGAAGCATTGAAAATTTCAGGTAACAGTGTCCGCATTGCATCACGTTGTAATTCAATATTTTTTTGATACATCATGCGTTGACCAGCTGCAATACCTCTAGGATCAAGTTGATCGAGAGGAGTACCATAAGGATCAGTCGGACCAAACTGACTTGAACCCTTGGGAAGAGCATCTGTGCTGTATTCAGCAGCTCCTGGTTGTTTCATGCCTAATATGCCAGCACCGGCTTTTAAAGCTCCTGACCCAGCTTGACCAGCAAGATTAGCGGCTGCTGCACCTAATGGAGCGAGGAGTGCGCCACTTGCTAACTGAGTTCCAATATTTGTGGCACCACCAGCAACAGCCGGAGCAGCCATCATTGCTTTTTCAATTCCAGTGAGACCAAGTCCCATGGCTTGTTTTTTGGCGAGCATTTGCAAAGGCAATGCACCGGCCATGCGTGATGCTGCAAATCCACCAGCACCAGCACCAAGACCACCGGTAACACCTCCCATCAGACCCCCACTAGCGGCACCGCGAAGCGTGGAACCTAAATCACCACCACTTGATTGATATCCCTGAATACCACCAAGTCCTGCCCCCAGTGCAGCGCTACCTAAAATCCAGGGTAACATAATTTTAAATCCTTTTAAGTGTTATTTTAAATGAAGTAATTTTATCCGAAAATTTCGTCTGCAATTCCGCCAACAAGCGATCCGCCAAGAGAACCCAATGGTCCAAAAATACCAAGACCAGTTCCCAAAGCTCCAGCCATTCCTCCAAGTTGTCCGAATCCACCGCCTCCTCTTTGTGGGGGATTAAGCACAACAGGCGATATTTTTCCAGATTCGTAAACTCCAAATCCTGGTAAAATTTCACCACTATGAGCGGAGATCCCTCCGCCGCTTGAGCCACCACTACTACCCCGGTTACCATAATCCCGGTCTTCCCGATCTTTCTTTGCCTTGTTGAGTAATTTATCTTTTGTAAGATTTAAATAACTTTCGGCTGGATTATTGTATCGACCAAAAGATTTATCCCATAACCCACTCTTGTCGACTCCAAAACCACCTTTCCAGTCAATTCCTTCGCCAGCACCTTTCCAGTCGGAATCCCCACTCCAAGAAGGATTTTTATACCCTGGTAAATTATCGTAAAATCCCATATCTACTTAACCGTAAATTCTTTGGGCTAACCCAATAATATCACTTATATTGCCATTGTCAGGAAGAGATCCCATTCCTCCGGAAGCGTTCTGACGTGCTTGAATTAAATTTAGCTGGTGTTGATATCGTTGTTGATTTAATAAAGCTTCGCCCATCTGATCATTTGTCAATGGGGATGTCCCTGGCATGTAAGGCTGCGTTGTAAATGCTGATGGACGCCGAGACTGCATTGAAGCTTGTACGGGTAAAGAATAATCACTTTGTTGCCCTGTACTAAGTAATGCACCAGTACCTACTACTGTCGCAGCTGCAGCAACGGGAGCAGCAGCACCTAATAGTTTTGCTGTACTCTCAGGTGGCAACGAAGCCAATACTGAAGCTAGCTGTCCCCTGATACCAGGAGCATCGACTTGTTCTCGAGATTGCAATAGATGACTTAAGGCAGCTTCTTGGACTGCACCAGATGCAATACCACTAGCTACTTTCAGGAAATCCCCTAATGTCTTACCAGCAAATCTACCTGCAACAGAAGTTGTCATCCTACTTGGACTCCTTGATTTGGGAATTTACCAACTGTTTCTGGACTTCTTTCATTGGAACCAGCTGGTGCGTTCTGAGAAACTAAGTAACTTAGATTTTTAGGATCAACAGCATCCTCTTCTGAAATTATCCCACGCACAACACCTTCCGAGTATTTACTGAGGAAATCATCAGCAAATTTATTATCCTCTGGATTTTTAAAATTTGACCAAATGTTTTTGGACGCTTGATTGATTTTATCTTGTGAACGCTGTGCTGTCTCCGATGAAAAAGTTCCTTCGTTAACAAAATTATCAAATTTCGGATTATCTCTTAAGCTGGCAACAAATCCATTTCTGAAAGAAGCAGGGTCGCTGGCGAATTCTTTGTTTGGTCCCAAGGTACCACGATACGGACTATCCCCAGCCCGCCAAGCTTCATCAAATGGATTGGATCTGGTGGTGAATAACCCCATTGAAATCTCTCTTATTTATTCTTTTTCTTACGGAGCTTGGTAAGTGTCTTCGCCAGGTTTGCTTGCTTTACGGTGCGCTTGTCGTATTTTTCCGGATTGGAAGTAACTTTTGCGGCGTACTCAGCTGTACCCATTCCAGCTTCCTTGGCTTTCTTGGAAAAAGCACCTCGGTGTTCACTGGTTGCTTCTTGAATCCACTTACCGTCTTGAGCCATGATTAAATAATAACTACTATTTTATCAGCCAGCAATGCCATTAATCTTGGCAGAGATTTCCATGGCTTTTGCTAATTCAGGAGAAGGGCTGGACATAGCTTCTAATTGACGTACCTTGTCTGCAGCTTTTTGAGGAAGCCAAGCCTGAGCCATAAAAAAGGCAAGTTGTTTGATTTCTCCAGAATTTAAAGAACCATCAGCAACAGACTCAATGGCCAATTCAAAAGCTTTGTCGACTTGAGAACCTTTCCAGTGGTGTAAATTTTGATCCAAAACAGGATCGATAATATCGTATGCCCTTTTTACAATTCCACCGTATTTTAAAAATGCTTGAGCTTGTCTGCTATTGCGAAGAAGCATTGCAAGGGAAGCTGCTGCAGCACCAATGACGGCAGCAATAATGGGCTCTAAAAACGTCATGACTGTCTCTCAATAAGAAAAGTCTACAACGGTTAATTACACAATCCCTGCTCTACGGCGGGCTGCCCTTTCTTCCAAATCTTGCATAATTTGCTTTGTTTCAAAGTGGCGCTCAGCTTGCTCCAGGGCTCGGCTACGTCCGCTTCCAGATTTACCCATACCAGCCGATTCAATGTCGGCATCACTCATTAAACCTGTATAAATAGGTTGGCGTTCCTGACGAATGGTGCCACCACGGTTAACAGATTGCTGAAGACCCATTTGATGAGCCAGAGCTTTATCTGCAACAATTCCACCGATATTACCCATTCCAGCAGGGAAACCTTCTTCGGCATAATCTGAAAGAGCTAAACGGTATGGATCAGATGTGGCGTATGCATATTCAGTAGGACCACCTTTCCGCTTACCCATTTGAACACCAACTTCGCCGCCAGGGTAGAAAGCTAAGCCACGGACAGCTTTGCTCCGTTCAGCAGGAATTTCATAAGTAGCAACAGGACCCACTTGCTGACTCATAGCGCTTAAAAATTCATTCGGGCTGATTCTAGCCTCTGGAGCCGAAACTTCAGAAGAGACACGAACTGGCTGTGGTTGACGAGTCGTAATAACAGGAGCTGGAGTGTCAGCGGGAACACCCATGGTTTTACTTCCTTTTGCTGCCCGTACTGACGCCAACAGTGCTGTGGCTTGCTCCATCGGCATGTTGCCAAAAGCCATGCGAGCAAGCTTCTCATCTTCCATTTGCGCTGCAGTTTTACCCTGAGGAACGGGGCTTGTGACAGTTACAGGAGTGGCTACTTCTTGGACGGTTTCAACGGCTACGGGTGCAGCCATTTCCGCGATCGGGCTTTCTTCTTTTACTACAATTGTCCGTGTACGGGGGGTTTCCCTAACTGGACCGGCAATGACAGTAGAAGGAGCAGAAGCTTCTACATAAGGAGTAGTATCCCCAATTAACTCTTCTGCATCTACCGATCTTACATTCGCTGCATAAGAAGGTGATTGCCGGAATTTGGCAATTTGACCTGCAGACACACGGCCAATTAATTTTTCAGCTTGATCACGAATTGAAGGATTAGGTTGAGCGGAACTAGCTAATTGTTCTTGTTCGTTGCCAGGAGAAAAATGTTGTTGTGAACCAATGACATCGCTCTGAGTGGCTGTCTTTTGTTCAATCGGGCCAAGAGTTGGTTTTTGCGGGTTTGTACCACGTAACTGTTGAACCTCCTCAGTTTGATGAGGAACAACATCCTGGTTGTAATTATCTGAAGTTGTAGCCTGAGTTACATCTCCAGAATTTTGAGCAACTCGCGAGCCTAAATCAGGTGCGGCTTCAGCAATAGTCGACCCAATGTCGGGCTCATTGTCCAGCTCTAATTTCCCAGCACCCATCCGCTCCAAGAACATCTGCGCCCTGCCACGAACACTTTCTTCAATAAAAGAGGGGTATCCAGAAAAAGTTTCTTTTTTACCTATTCCTTCAATAAATAAATCAGCGGGCGTCACCGACTGCGCGGCAGGGGCAGGGGCAGGGACAGCTTCTGAAACAGCAAGTGTGGTTTTTTCTGGTGATTTTGGAGTGGTGGTCAGCAGCTCTTCTTCTTTATCTTCTTCCCTAAGATATTTGCTTCCCAAATATGCAGCGCCGGCAAGAGCACCTGCAGCCAGAGCAGCTTTACCAACAACGTCAACGGCGCGTCGCACTGGACCCATAGTGGGACCGCCTTGCCGTCCAATATTGCGCGTATAACTATATACTTCTGGCGCCAGTGCCATCCTCTCAGCAGGGGTCTGAGGATACGGGTTTCCGGTCATGCGAGACCAGAGTGCAAAATCCTGCGGAGAGACAGGCATTTTATACCTATTTTTAATCGTTACAAATGATTTTAGATCGTGTAAATACGAGGGGCTTATTGCACCCTACCGGCCCGTTAAAAAGGTCGATTTTGGGAAAATTTTGCGGCAGCTATCAGGCCCGCCGTTTACAAAAGTTTACGATGTAGGAAAAAAAGAAAGTTATATGTTGTAACAGTTGGCAGGGGGTGGGGTGTGGTGCTAGGGTGAGGGAACCGAGCCGAGAGGTTCGGGATCAACCGCTTAGAGAGGAATCATGACCAACACGCCAGAAGCCTGGAACCGGCTCCGTGCCAAGGTTCAGCAAGCGACAGCTCACCTGAGCGACCTGCAGCTGACCTACCGTTGCGCTGAACTACAGGAACGCTGGAGGGATCACAAGCGCGGCGCCACCTGGGATGTGTTGCAAGAGGTTTACACTGAGCAACACCGCCGCAGATGGGCCGGCTGATCAGCTACACTGACCAAGGGCCCGGCAACGGGCCCCATCCATCCATCCACCTAGCAAGGAACCACCATGACCACGCAATCCAAGTCCCTGCGCCTGGCCGATACCCTGGCCCGCGAGCCATTCTCCTGGCCTGGCTTCTATCCGCGTTACGCTGTCACGTCTGACGGCGCTTGCCTCTGCCATCGTTGTTGCAAGACTGAGCGCGATCAGATCGGCACAACAACGGGATCAGACGGCTGGAATGTTGTCCACCTGGCCGTCAACTATGAAGATGGCGACCTGGCCTGTGACAACTGCTACGAAACTATTGTTGCAGCTTACGTCTGACACCATGGGCCTGGCAACGGGCCCGCTCAACCCACCTAGCAAGGAACCACCATGACCACAACAGGATTCAACGGCTGGACCAACCACGCCACCTGGAATGTATCACTCTGGATACAGAACGATCGATGGCTGTATAACACTGCCAAGGCATGTGTTCAGTACGTTACAGATGATGAGACACCGTACGACAAGTTCATCCGCTGCATGCACAACGTTGATCGGGAGGCCACAAAAGATGGCGTCAGCTGGGCATCCGATGAGGTTAACAGGGATGAGATCAACGCGATGATGACCGAGCTTTGACCACCGGGCCCCGCAAGGGGCCTTTTTTGTAACGGTTTGTGTTGATAGTAATTTACGTTTTGTCATGTTGATAGTGATTTACAGGGAGATACATTATATATAAGTGTAAAGTTCGGCGCCAGGGGGTGGCCGATGGGCTACAGTTGGTGGGTCGGGCAACGAGCTCGGCAGTTCTTTCGCACTTAGAACGCGATGACCAAACCCAACATGAACGGCCGCATCCTGTGGGAGGGCCTGAGCCCGATCGACGGGGCCCCGATTGTCTGCATTGTCACGGGCCTGACCGATCGGTCGGCCAATGGCAAGACAGGATCGATGCTGCAGATCTGGATTTTGCGCCAAGATTGCAAGCCTAACGAGGCTTTCAAAGATGGCCGGGGCCGCAGCGTCTGCGGTGACTGCGGTCATGCAGGATACAACAACGGGACGTGTTACGTTCGCTGGTATCAGGCCCCGCTTAGCGTGTGGCAATGTTACAAGCGTGGCGGCTATCCTCACATTGGCTACGGCTGGACCGTTTTCAGCGGTGCTGCAGTCCGGTTCGGCGCTGCCGGTGACCCTGCCATGGTCCCGGCTCAGGTCTGGGACAATATCCTGCAATATTGCGGAAGCCACACGGGATACACCCACCAGTGGCGTCAGCACTGGGCTCAGCACCTTAAGGGCATCTGCCAAGCATCCTGCGATGGCATGGCAGACTACCTTGAGGCTACGGCTCACGGTTGGCGGACCTTTCTTGTCAAGCCAGCCGCCGAACTTGCACCATCTGGCACCGTACACTGCGCTGCCAGTGTCGAAAAGGGTGCCAAAACCACTTGCGAGCGCTGCACACTGTGCGATGGCGACTCTGCAAACGTGGTCATCAATGCCCACGGCGTCAAAGCTGCCAAAATTAGCTACAATTGACGCAATCGGGGCCCTCCGGGGCCCCATCCAACCCACCTAGCACGGCCAATGACCTACGATTCTCCTTATTTCGGTTACATTCAGCCGCTTGCATGGCAAGAACCGGCCGATTTTGACCCGGAAGACGATCAGGAACCCTCCGATTACGTATCACCCGAGGAATCTGACGACTTCTAACCAAATCTTGGCCCTTCGGGGCCATTTTTGTTGATAGTTGATAGTGATTTACATGTTGATAGTGCGCAACAAACCGTCACAATGTGCCAATTCATGAATCGTCACACCTTTTGGTCGAATGTTGACCCATGCTAAGCTCGGAACCGCTCAAAATCGAGCTCCCAGAGTACATAATACATGTATTTGTGACAATTTTCACACTGTCACACCCCTCTGAGATCCCTTGCAGCGCAACCGTTCTCAAGAAAGCGGCCTGATGATTCGTCGGGAAGTTTTCGATTTCCGGCAGACCCTGTGGAAATTATTATTAATGCAGGACAAAGGCTTGTACTCTTGGTTAATTGCACAGTCTTGTATTTAATCGGGACTTATGTACTTTTGTTAACACTTTAACAATTTATTTCAATGCCAGGGGCAGCAGCCCTAAATGCTCTAGGATCAGATCACGGCGGACATAGGACCCGCCACCGAACCTAGAACCATGAACATCACCGAGCGCAGCTCTAAAGCCGACATCATCGATGCGGCCGTAGAGTTAACCTCAACCCAGGCAGAGCGGATCGATGCTCTCCAGCAGCAGCAGACTATTCTGTTGATCCTGTTGGGAGCAGTGACCATTCTCTGGCTGCTATGATTCTCTCCCAGGGGCACCCGCCCCTCTGAGGGATTCTCCCTCTCTCCACCTAGTACGGACAGACCAATGCTTGACCTTTCACATCTGCCTGTCGTCAACGATCCCAACGTTCCTGCCTGGCAGGCTAGGGTTCGCATCATCGAGAAGATCTTGCCTCGCCTGTCTGGCGATGCTGCTGATCGATTGTTACAGGAGCGCCGTACATTGCTGCGTCGCATCCATGACGTGCCCATGATGGTGCAGCTCCCGCTCTGATTCTCTCCCTGGGGGCTTAGGCTCCCACTGAGGGATTCATCCCTCTCCCCACTTAGTACGGACAACATGGACCACTGCATCAACATCACACTGCTCGTCGACAATGCCGCCTTTGGCATCACTTATGATGATCAGGCCCAGGAGGTCAGCCGGATCCTTCGCGACCTGGCAGACAGACTGGAAGCAGACAGCCGTTACCTGGACCCCCGTTATGGTCAGTATCTGACCCTGAACGACAGCAACGGCAACCGGGTGGGATCGTTCATTCCAACGATTCTTTCTCTGTACTGATCCACCTAGCAAGGACAAACCAATGACCACCGCTGAGAAGCTCCAGCAACAGATCAACACTGAGATGCTGCCCTGCGTCCGGTGCCAGGGGTCAAAGCTGACCATCCATGAGGCCTGGACTTCGATGGAAGGGAAGCACTACCCCCGCCGTGAGCAGCCCTGCATCTGGTGTGATGGCGTCGGCCATTTCACCAAGCCGGACATCCCTGCTCTGGTGCAGGCAGTCAAAGGGCGCAAGCCAGGCAAGCTACGCTCGAAGCGGCCCGATGACACCCGCGCCTATTTCATCTGGCGCATGGCTCGGTTCCACACTGGTGCCGACGTTTGCCTGCCCATGGCTGCGCAAATGGACATCGCCGCTGATCCCTACAAGGATCTGCTCGAAGTGGCGGCTGAGATGCTCGCTGAACATTTGACAGGCCACCGGTCTGCCGGTCGTGCTCGCTGGCAATCGGCCATGTACGGCACTGCACCACAGGAGCAGTACATGCCAGCTGCTGCCTACTCTGGTGGGCCAGTGGCTGACGAAAACAAGCCCATGGAGGAGCTCCTCGAGCTGCTCTGATCTTAATCAAACCTTAACCTCCGCCCATGTCTGACTCCCGCCGAGACCGCAACCCAAATAAGATCCGTGTCTCTATCTCAGGAGGCCTGGATGATGTTCGCGATCTTGGGAAGCTGATTACAGATGATCGCCTGACCAATGGTTGGGAGCTCAACTGGTATCAGCTCAAGCCACGGGGGGACTTCGGTCCCCTCCATGACCTACAGCTCGGCTTCATCGAATCGCTCGACTGACACACCACACCAACGCCATGACACCACAAGAAACACATGCCACGATGCTCTGCATGGAGCGCTTCGGTGGCACCTTCTGCGTCAACCTGGCAGCAGCCATGCGTTACGCCGATCCCTATAACCGGCAGCGCATTATGAACGCTTTCCCGGAGATCATCGAAAAGTATGGTCCCACCGGTCCTTTCCAGAGACGCGCTGAAGCCTTTGTGGCTTAATCAATCCTTAACCTTCCCCGCACTTCAACCATGACAACCACCACCCGCTCCTTCTCCACCATCGACGAGGTCTACGCTGCCTGCGATGAGGCAAAGATCATGTACCGCACACAACACGACATGCTAGGGGAAACAACCTATTGGGTTGATAACAACCACCGCGACATCTACGCCCCGATGACATGTTTCTACTCAGAGAAATCATTGATCGCCTGGGCAAACTACTTCTTCAACACCGATCACGATGACATTGAAGAAGAAGAAGAAGAAGATGATGACGATGGTTTTCTCTACACAGCTGATCAGATGCGTTCAATGATCTATCCTTCTCTCCACTGAGTGAGAACATGTACACCCTTCCCACCATCCACCTGAACGGCACTGGAGCATCGACGCTCGCTAACGAGTACACCAATGCTCTGTGTGCCGCTTCTGCGCTCCGTCAGGCCATCTCTGAGGCTACCTGCAACGCCCGTGATTTCTATCCCCAGGGTGATCATGCATGGGCCGATGCCAGGAATGAACGGGCCGAAGCCTTTGCCAAACTACTTGAGATCGAAGAGTACCTTACCGCTTGGGCAACCCATGCAAGTGATTTTCTCTGACCCTGAGGTGTTCATTGTTCAATCATTTGAGTGCGGCTTCTGCTCTGTCTATGACAATTTTGAAGCCGCTAAATCTCACATCGATGAAATGAACATCGAATGCCCCAATGACCACTACTGGATTGAATCCCATCGCCTCCGATCATCATGATCTCCAAACGAAACAAGCTAACAACCTCTCAACACCTTGCACTTGCTGCAATTGATTCAGTCGAATGGGTGACAAAGTTTACCCCAGCGATTGTTTCCCTCGGTGTTATTGCAATGGCTGCAGTATTCATCCAGAAAGAAATCAACAAGAAGGTGGAGATCACCTGCCCTAAGACGATCTCCGTCATTGTTGAACACCCAACAGCTGTTGGTCCTTCCTATCAATGCGTGTCACGCGCACAATTGAAAGGACCTGCTCCAGCACTCAAGCCATGAAGACAACGATGAACACAATCATTGTTGTTGCTCTGATGCTCCTACTCTGTCTTTAATTATGACTGAAACCTACAAACGTTCTCTTCTAAGTATCTCTTTAACATCTGAACATTGGAATGCTTTGTATGACTTAGCCGCAGACAATAAGGTCACCATTGGTGATGCAGCTTCTGCCACTCTCGAAGAAGTACTCGGTCGGTTACTTGCAGAGAGTGCTTACATTGATTCTTTGAGTACATCCAATGACGCTGCCTGAAAACGTATTCCCTCTGCACAAAACTGAAGACTTTCCAACAGAAGAACAAGGAGATTGCTTTGGCACGGTTCTGTACTTCTCTCCAGTCCATGGATGGATGGCAGAGAATTATTCAGCTGCTGCTGAAATGATCTCCGATCTCAAATGCACACACTGGACCTTTACACCAACCTTGCCATCATGACGTACAACTACGACATTGTTATCATCGAAGGATTTGATGTTGATAGAGACGGCAACCTAGTCGTCACCGCCATCATTGAAAACATGGGAGATTGCACTGTGCCTTGGTCACTTTATGACCCGCCAGAGTTTGCCCCAGCAAGATGTAAAACAGTTATTTATCCTGAGTGTTTACCTGAAAACCTAGAATTCAAA
>Ga0181363_1000092_pt1 | contig 26320 bp, 43 predicted proteins | sample Fa13NDMLBSN_FD_130109 | JGI IMG/M metagenome (GOLD analysis project Ga0181363, IMG submission 130109) | Freshwater viral communities from Lake Michigan, USA - Fa13.ND.MLB.S.N | ecosystem: Environmental > Aquatic > Freshwater > Lake | place: USA: Michigan | collected 2013-09-23
AAGAGCATTCCACAAGATGCATATAACCATTGCATAGATGCTGCTAGGTATTTTATCTACAAGACACTAAAGAATCCAAATAGAGGAAAATACTACGTAAGGTAGGAAGGTACAAATAATCAATTTAAAGTTATAATTATATGAAAGCGGAAATATTCGTTCCTGAGAATCTATCAGAAATCACCTTAGAGCAATATCAGTATCTGATGTCTATACAAAAAGATACAGATAGTGATGAATTCGCTGCTAGAAAAATGATAGCTGTGCTATGTAAGATAGCTCTATCTGATGTATTAAAGATTCAATACTCATCAGTTACTGAATTAGTGCAGAAGTTTCAGAACATTCTAAGAGAAGATACTCCATTTATTCATAGGTTTAGTTTAGGAGGTACAGAATTCGGATTTATTCCTGATTTAGAAAACATCTCATTCGGTGAATATATAGATGCTGAGAAGTATCTCGGTGATTGGTCCACAATGAATAACGCAATGGCAGTATTATACCGACCTATCAAAAAGAAGAGCGGAGAGAAATATGAGATAGAGCCTTATGAAACATCTGCTACTTATGCAGAAGTAATGAAAGCTGCTCCTTTAAATGTGGTGATTGGCTGTCAGGTTTTTTTTTGGAATTTAAAAAGAGACTTATTGAGCGCTATGATGGATTATTTAACGGAACTGTTACTGACGATGGAGGAGGAGACTATAGCGGAACATCTCAATTTGCCAAAAGATGGGGGTGGTATCAGAGCTTATATGTCCTCGCTCAAGGAGATGTTAGAAGATTTAACGACATTACCGAGTTATCAGCACACCAATGCTTAACTTATCTCTCATTTGAAAAGGAGAAAGTGACACTAGAAAATAATGAAATAAAGAAACGACTAAGAAAATGATAGGATATCAATACTTACTAGACCAATTGAGAGCAGAGATAGCTACTATTCCAATGGTCAACACAATTACACAAGGCGCATTGGATGATATTGATAACTATAAGCAGTCAATCTTTCCTGTTGTTCATTTGATAGTTAACTCAGTTTCTCCCAGCTCTAATACTTTAGAGTTTAACATCTCTATTGTGGCTATGGATGTAGTGGATATATCAAAAGATGAAACCACAGATAAATTCTATGGAAATGACAATGAGATATATGTACTAAACACCACACTAGCTATCCTTGTACGTATAATTGATGTACTTAGAAGAGGAAGCCTATCAGATAGAAACATAGAGCTTACAGGTACAGCAGCTCTTGAGCCTTTTACAGAAAGATTCGAGAATTATTTAGCTGGATGGACAGCTACTGTAAGCATACTTGTTCCAAATGAAATGAGTATCTGCTAATGATGACAGGTCAACAGGTAAGAAAGGAGCTGGAGAAGTTTCAAAAGTACGTGATAACACAGGCTCGTGCTAATCTTACTCGTTTAAAAAAGAATTCATCCAAAACATTATACGATAGTTTAAAGGGGGATATTAAGTACAATAGAGGAGACTATACTGCAAAGATAAGCATGGAATATTATGGTCTATTTATTGATAAGGGAGTAAGCGGAAAGAACAAAAAATACGATACTCCATATTCTTATAAATCTAAGATGCCTCCTCCATCCGCTTTAGATAAATGGATAGTAAGAAAGGGCATAGCACCCCGAGATAAAAATGGAAAATTCATAACTAGAAAGAGCTTACAGTTTTTAATAGCTAGAGGGATATATAAAAATGGTATAGCTCCTAGTTTATTTTTAACCAAACCATTTGACAAAGCAGTAGCTACTTTACCACAGGATGTAGTAACAGCATTTGGAATAGATATAGAGGCTTGGATGAGCGCAACAGTAGAAAAAATTAACAGGAAATAATGGCAAATAGAATATTCGCAAGGTCACCATTTATAGTAAGAGTAGATGAAGCTGGACAGCTAGGAAGTAAGATAGAAGTATTTATATGGAATGGAGGAGGCTCTGCTCCATTAAACTATACATACAAGTTTTCAAAGTTAGCTCCATCACCAACTAACACAGCTAACTACTATAACATATCTCCTTACATACAGGAGTATATTAACCATAACCAATGGCAGACAATCTACAACACTAATCCTCCAACTCCTGATGGTCAATGGTGTAATGTGTATGTCATTAGATACAAGTTGACAGGTAGTGGTTATACTGTAGTAAGCTCTGAACAGTATCAGGCTTTTAATGGCTATGGTTTTTATGAAGATGGCAGTAATCCACAGCTCACGAACTACTTTTTAGAGCAAGGCACGTACTACTACAACTACGATGTTAACGCAGATTTTGTGAATGACCCATTGAGTAGATGCGGACATTTAACAGCTGAGAGAATTCTAGGTAGTTATTTGAAGTATACCAATTTGGTTACAGGGTCTTTTACTACTGTAGGAATGACTGCTGGAACAATTGAGGATTTTTATAGAGTATATCCTCCATACTACATGGATGGAAATAAGGTAGAGCTATTTAACTCATCAGATGTACTACAGGCAACATGGTATTTTAGACCAATTATAGAGTGCAGATATACTCCTGTAGTTATTGATTTCGTAAACAGATACGGAGCATGGCAACGAGAGTTTTTCTTTAAGGCATCCACCGAAAACATGAATACCAAAACGAATTCATATAACCTAATGCAAACTAGGCTATACAATTATAGCGTTACAGAGGGACAATCTAGAGAATTTAACGTTAACGGAAATGAGAGTATTAAAGTAAATTCAGGTCTACGAAATGAGGATTTCTTTAGCTCAATTAAGCAGTTAATGTTAAGTGAGCGAATCTTACTAAATGGTGAGCCTGTTAAGTTGAAGACTAAGAACATAGAGAAATTCAAAGAGGTTAATACTAAGATAATTAACTACACTTTAGAATTCGAATACGCATTCGATACAATTAATAATGTGATGTAATGAAAAGAACTGTACAGGTATATATAGAAGGTGAGAGAATAGAGCTATTTGATGATGAGAAAATTAATGTAAGCTCAACTATTCAAAACGTACAAGATATCTCGAAGGTTTTTACTGATTTCTCTCAGTCATTTACTGTACCAGCATCACCTGTAAACAATAAAATCTTTCAGCATTTTTATGCCAATGAGGTAGACGGTACATTAAATCCAAATGTACGTAGAGATGCATTTCTAGAAATTGACCATACATTCTTTAGAAGGGGAAAGATACAACTAGAGAAAGCTGACATTAAAGATAGTGCTACAGATTCATATGCTATTACTTTCTACGGTGATGTACGTACATTAAAAGATAGATTTGGAGAGGATAAATTATCTATGCTGGACTATTCAGCTTATACTCATCCTTACTCAGGAGCTGAAATCCTAGAGAGAGTATCTAGCATAGTGAATGACTATGACGTGAGATATCCTCTTATCTCTTCTAAAAGAGTATGGCAGTATAATGAGCCTACTACACCACTAGACAATATTGATACTCTTACAGGTAGAATATTTTACACAGAGCTTTTCCCAGCTTTACGAATCTCTAAGATATTTGAAGTATTTGAGGCTACATATGGAATAACTTTTCTAGGTAACTTTTTGAATGACCCGAGATTTACGAATTTATTTCTTTACTTAAAGAACAGCGAAGTATTCTCATTCTTATCATCTCCTGTCAGAGTGAATATAACAAGTGAATCTAAAACAGGATATTGGGATGATATATTTTATCCGTCAACAGATATCGCTCTGTATACTTTTCAAAATACAATAGATGGTAGCGGTACACACAAGCTCTACGTAAACATACTGAGCGCATCTACATCAGCTACATATTACATAGATGTTTATATAAATGGAGCATTAACGCAAACAATCACAGGAACAGGTGTAGCAGATTATTACGTAGGAGGTATAGTTAACTCATCAGGCATCAACTATGAGGTATATTACGAAATAAAAAGTACAGCAGCAATTACTTTAGGACTGCAATTAAGAGATGAATTTTGGTATACATTTGAGGATAACTATGGAGCGCAATATCAAGGTTATGACTATCAAGTAGGTTACTGTGATGATGTGGTATTATTAGGAGATATTAACCTGTCTACTAATATGCCTGATATGAAGGTAGCAGATTTCTTCTCAGGTATCTTAAAACAGTTTAATCTTACCTGTTATCCATCAGATGCGAATACATTCTATATTGAGCCTTTAGAGGATTGGTATGCTAAAGGTGGAGTATACGACATTTCAAAATATGTTATTACTGATACCATAGAAATTAAGCGAGTGCCTCTCTACAAAAAGATAGAATTCTCATACGATAAGAGTGAGAGCTTTATGAACAATACGTTCAAATCATTCTTTAATAGAGCCTATGCTGACCTATCAGCTAACTTTACTTATGATGGTGGAGATATGCAGATAAAAGCTCCTTTTGAAGAGCCTTTGTTTAATAAGTTTACAGGCACAGAAATTCAAGTAGGATATAATCTAAAAGACTCTCCATCATTTGAGCCATATGTACCTAAAGCTACTGTTCTATACTTTAATGGAATGGAGAATATCATCGCTAATGATTTCAAATTCGATGATGGTGCTATAATGTACAATGTCGAAAACTACGGTTTATTTGGACAGGATTTAGACTACAACGGAATAAAATACAGCTTATGCTGGGGTCAGGAAGTATCATCTTTCTATCAGGTGACATCTAATAACTCTTTGTATCAAACATACTATAGTACGTATTTGAGTAATCTGTACGATGTTAAAAACAGATTGACTACAGTTAAGACTCTTCTACCTTTAAGAATCCTTACAGAGCTGAAATTGAATGACAGATTAATTATCAGAGATAAACGGTATATCATCAATGAGATGAAATCCGATTTAACAAGCGGTGAAGTAACGTTTACTTTGTTGAATGATTTTAGGTCAATGAAGAGAAAAAAATTAATTAAACCTAATATAACAAAGCCAAAGGTATATGTACCAATCGGAATGATTAACAAGTCTGTACAGGCAGATATTGACATAACAGGCACAGGAGTTATTTCAGCTATACCATCATCTTTTACAGAAGACACAATAGTAGAGATAGAACTACCAGCATATACTACTGATGTTTATAATGTAGTATCTGAGGAGGAGGATATTATCCAATCAGAAGACGGAATAGATAGCGTAATAAATGAAGAGGGAGAATACAAGGTATTCGATATACCATTAACATTTACTTTTGGTAACGGAGACACAGAAACAGAAATAATAACTATAATACAGGGCAATGATTAACGATATTTTGAATCTATTGAGGATAGATAAATTCTACGGAAAAAGCGAGAATATAGAGATAGCTAAAGGAAAGTACAAACTACCTGTATCTGTAAAAGATGTATTCACTCAGGCTCGTAGAGAGCAGAAATACAAAAAGATGAAGTAATGGAAAAGCATACAATAAGCATAGACGTAAATACAAGAGGCGCACAGGCTGATGTAGACAAACTAGATAAAGACCTAACCAAATTAGACAAAACGGTTGAGGAGTTAGCTAGTGACATAGAACAGGATTTAGGAGCTGCCATTTCCTCTATGGAGGATAAGATGTATGCCTTAGCTGCTGCTGGTCAAAAGAACTCAGATGAGTTTAAACAACTTGCCGCTGAAACAGGTAAGCTAAAGCAGATTATCATAGAGACAGATATGGAGGTAGAGTTTCTTGCTGCCTCCTCTGCTGATGTTGGACAGAAGATAGGGCTCTTAGAGGACAGGATGTATGCTATGGCTGTAGCTGGTGACACTACCAGCGCAGAATTTAGAAGAATAGCTACAGAAGCTGCTGCATTAAAACAGCAAGTAACTCTAGTAGATATGGCTATAGATGGTATGGCTATGACTACTACACAAAAGTTAAGCGGAGCATTAGGAGGAGCTACAGGAGCATTCGCTGCGGGACAGGGAGCTATGGCTGCATTCGGTACAGAAAGTGAGGCAGTAAATCAGGCATTACTCAAAGTTAATGCTGCTATGGCATTAGTACAAGGAGTGCAAGGTATACAGGAGGCTTTACCAGCTATGACTGCTCTAAAAAATAATGTAGTAGGAGCTTTTCAAGGAATGACTGCTGCTAGTAAGGCTTTCATGTTGACAGGGATAGGATTAGTTATAACTGCTATTGCTGCAGCAGCTGCTGCTTTTGATGGGATGGGTAAATCTACTGAGCAGTTAATAGCTGAACAGAAAAAACTAACTAAATCTTTTGATGACCAAAGTGCAGCTATAGATAGGAATAAAAAGCAAATGGAATCTAGAATAGCTACTGAGATTGCATACGCTGAAGCTGTAGGAAAAAGTGAAGAGGACATATCTAAAATCCGTAAAAAAGGAACAGAAGACTTAATAACTGAAACTGAAAAACAGATAAAGATACAGCAACGTAGATTTGATTTCTTAAATTCAGAAGAGAATAAATTAGCAATAAACAGAAGAGCTACATCTAAGGAGCAATATGATGAATTAATACGAAATAATGAAAAAGAATCCAATGAAACTAAAAACCATCTTAATAGATTAAAGGTAGAGAATAACGCACGTAGAACTGAAATGAAGCTCGATACATTAAGAGCCAAAACAGAAGAGAATGAAGCGTTAAAAGAAAAGCAAAGAGAGGCTGCTGATGCTGCAAGAGATGCTGCTAAACAACAGCAAGAATTATTGAAACAACAGAGAGATGAAGGCATCCAAAAGCTAAAGGATGCAGAGGCTCAATATTCTGAAGAACAAGTTTTAAGATATAAAACAGATAGAGAAAAGGAACTGTATGAAGTACAGAAAAAGTATGAGGAGCTTTTAGCTATTGCGACAAAATACGGTTATGACAAAGCGCAGCTACTAGAGAATCAAAAAAATGAAGAGAATGAAATAAACGCTACATATGCTGCTCAGGAGTTAGAAGCTCAAAACGCAAAAGATGCAGCCGTACAAGCTCAAATAGATGCAAACAAAGAGGCAGCATTAGCTGCTCAGGAGGAATATGATGAACAATACAGACTAAATACATTAACTGCACAACAGATAGAGATAGAGGCTGTAACATCAAAATATTTTCAGCTTATCACTTTAGCAGAGCAGTATGGTTATTCTACTACAGAATTAAAGAGAAGACAGGAAGCTGAATTAAATGAGATAGACAGAAAAAGCAAGGAGGAACAAATGGCACGTGAAAAGCAATTACGTGACCAAAAAGTACAAGCTGTTCAAAATGGATTAGCTACTATCGGAAATCTAGCAGAGTTATTCGCTGGTAAAAGCAAAGCATCTCAAAAGAAAGCATTTCAAGTACAAAAAGGAGTGCAGATAGCACAAGCTACTATTGATACATACAAGGCTGCCACAGGTGCTTATTCATCTATGGCATCTATTCCTACTGTTGGTCCAATATTAGGAGCTGTAGCTGCTGCGGTTGCTGTTGCTGCTGGTTTGGTAAACATCAAAAAGATTGCATCTACTAGATTTGATGAAGGAGGAGGTGGAGCTGGTGCATCTGCTGGAGGCGCATCTGCATCTATGCCTAGTGTAACTACACCTGAATTCAACATAGTAGGAGGGAATACAGCTAATCAATTAGCGGATTTGAATGCTCAGCCTGTACAAAGCTATGTAGTAAGCTCAGAAGTGACTACAGCGCAGAGCTTAGATAGAAATAGAATACAAAATGCTACATTATAAACAAATAAAGTTATAAGGATATGGACATAATCGAAATGGTTTTAGATGATAACAGCGAAAGACAGGGAGTATACGCTGTATCTGTTGTAAATGCTCCAGCAATAGAGGAGGATTGGATAGCATTAAATAAGCAAATCGTAGAGTTGAAATCTGTAGATGAGGATAAACGTCTTTTGATGGGTGCAGCTCTTATTCCCAATAAGCAAATCTATCGAAAGGATAAGGATAACAACGAATTCTATATTTATTTCTCATCTGCTACTATCAAAAAGGCATCTGAGCTATTCTTAAAAAGGAATAAGCAAAACAATGCTACTTATGAGCATATGAAAGAGATAGATGGAATGACAGTAGTAGAGAGCTGGATTATTGAGGATGAGCAGATGGATAAATCTAAGCTATACAATTTCAGTTTACCTAAAGGAACATGGATGATATCTATGAAGGTAGATAATGATGAAGTATGGAGTAAGGTAAAAGCTGGAGAGATTAAAGGATTTTCTATTGAGGGATACTTTGAAACTAAAGAAGCTAACCTATCAAAAGATGAAGAGATACTAGAGCAAATAAAATCTATCCTAACCAACATCTAACCAATGAGAAACATACGCAACAGCCAATATATAACACAAGTAGAGGAGAGACAACTTTCTGAGATGTCTGAGCTTGTTCCTGAGGTGGGAGCTTTAATCTATGTAGATGAAGTTTTATATATGGGAAATGGGATAGAATGGATACGCATCTATTATCCTTATATTCCTCCTGTTGACGGATTAGTTTACAGAGGAGTATGGAATGCATCTACGAATACACCACTACTAGAAAGCGGTGAAGGTACTACAGGAGACTTTTTTATAGTTAATGTAGCTGGTACAACTAATCTAGATGGTATAACAGATTGGCAAGTAGGAGATTGGGCAATATTTGAAGGTGGAGTATGGCAGAAAGTAGATAATCATGATGTCCAATCTTACACCACAGTAAAAGATGAAACAACACAACTACCAAAGCGCTCTGTATTAAAATTCACAGGTACAGGAGTAACAGCAACAGATGAAGGTGGAGAGACAGTAGTAAACATAGAGGGAAATATTCCAGCTACTAACTTTGGCTTATTCGCTCAGACAGGAAATAGTACAGCAGTAACAGCTACTACTACAGAAACAACAATAATAAATGGAGGTATCGGAACACTATCTGTACCAGCAAATGGATTTGCGGTAGCTGATTCTTTTAGAGGGGATTTTGCTGGAGTAATGTCTTCTAAAAATAATGATACTATCAGAATAAAAGTAAAGGCTGGTTCGGTTATTCTAGCAGATAGCGGAACACAAACATTACCAGCTACTACTGATGCTGTATGGTCACTATCAATAAACTTTACTGTACGTCAAATCGGAGGAGCTGGTACAGCATCTATTGTTACATTGGGTAACTTTCTGCACGTAAAGCAGTCTAATGGAACATCTGAGGGATTCGGATTTAACACAGTAAATAATACAACGTTCAGCACAACTATTCCGAACACTTTAAACGTAACTGTACAATGGAGCAGTAACTCAGCTTTGAATAGTATATACTCTGATATTTTCGTACTTAATAAAATATACTAATGGATACACCGAGTAACACATCACCGAGAAGCGGCTCAAGAGGCTGCCTATGTAAAGATGGAACATACAGTAGTGAATGTTGTGACGGAACACTACAGGCACAAGGAATAGGGGCTTTAGAAGGACAGGGAGATGTTATCCTAACTCAAGATATAGTTGAGCGCAATATAGTAAGTAGTAATAATTAATAAATAAAAAAATGAATAAGAACATCCTAAACAAATTAGCACAATTTGAAAAAAACGTTGAGCTATCAGAAGTTAAGGTAGATTTAGCTTTAATTGACGATTTAAAAAATATTCTAAATAAGGCAAAAGTTATACAAGCAGGTATGAATGATAACTATTTAGAAGCGTTAAAAATGGCAAATCAAGGCGTACAGTTAGCAAAGCAACATTTAAAAAATTTAGATGATGTAAGCAAATTAGTTAATACAATAAAATCACAAGCTGATGATTTAGGATTAGATGTTACTAAAAATAAAGATTGGCAAAATGGTTTTGATTTTTTACATAATATGTCTAAAAATGCTACAGATGTTTTGATTAAAAAGTTAGAATCATTAAAGTAAACGGTTAAAAATGCAACAAGTTTAATTTAAATAGTTATATAACCATGAACAAAAATGTGATTGAAAAAATGTATAGCTCTACAGAGAATGTAGAACTAGCAGAAGTAAAAGTAGATTTGGGTGCTATTGATGATGTAGAAAAAGACGTAAAATCATTAATGGATGAAATTTTATCTGCTAAAGCAAAATATCAAAATGCAGTAACTGAAATAAGAGCAAAAGCAGATAAAGCAATTAATTCTTATGGTAAAATACAAGATAAATTAATTAAAATAGAAAAACAAATAAATGATTTAGGCATTGTTGCACCACAAAAGTTTAATGACGTAGCGCAAGAAGGATATAATTCTTTTGTAATTGCTAAAAGAATTATTCAAGACGTTAAAGATATAAAATAACAAATAAATATGAAAGCAAACGAAGCAATCAAACAAATCAAAACTTTGCTAGGTCTAGAGACTGAGGTTAAGTTAGCTCAGATGCGTTTAGAAGATGGTACAACTGTACTAGAGGCTGAATCATTTGAGGCTGGAATGGAAGTATTCATTGTAACAGAAGAGGGGAACGTACCTTTAGAAGTTGGTGAATACACATTAGAAGACGGTAAGATTCTTGTGGTAACAGAAATAGGAATTATTGCTGAAGTAAAAGAGGCTGAAGTTGAGGAGATGCCTGAAGAGGAAGCTCCTGTAGCTGAAGAAGCTCCTGTAGAGGAAAATATGTCTACAGAGGAACGTCAACCTAAGAAAACAATTGAGAGCATTATCAAAGAGACATTATTCTCTGAGGTAGAAGCTATCAAAAAAGAAAATGAGGAACTAAAAGCTGAACTATCTGCATTAAAGGCTGCTGCTGTTGAATTGAGCGAAAATCCAAAGCCAATCATGTACAATCCTGAGAATGAGAAGAAAGCAGATGTTTTCAAATTTGGTTCTAAAAAACCAGCTAACTCTACTGACAGAGTTTTATCAAAAATGTATTAATATAAATTATAAAATAAAAGAAAAATGGCTACAACTTTAGACATTACAACTACTTATGCTGGAGAGAGCGCTGGTAAATATATCGGAGCTGCTTTGTTATCAGCTAACACAATTGAAAACGGAGGATTAACTGTTGTTCCTAACATTAAATTCCGTCAAACAATGAAACGATTCGATTCTAATTCATTGGTACAAAATGCTACTTGTGACTTTTCAGCTACAGGTGACATTACATTAACTGAGCGTACACTTGAGCCAAAAGAGCTACAAGTTAACGCATTGCTTTGTAAGAAAGATTTCGTGAGCGATTGGAATTCTTTGGAGATGGGATATTCTGCATTCGATGTACTACCTAAATCTTTCCAAGATTTCCTTATTGCACGTATGCTAGGACAAGTTGCTGAAGCTACTGAAACATCTATTTGGCAAGGTGATAGCGGTAACGCTGGAGAATTCGATGGTATCCTTTCTTTGGCTTTGGCTGAAGCTGGTACAGGAATTCCTGTAGGACAGTCTTTAGTAGGTATCTCTATTGATGCTACAAATGTTATCGATGAGTTAGGAAAAGTAGTAGATGCTATTCCATCTGCTTTGTACGGTAAGGAAGGATTACGAATCTATGTTCCACAAAACGTAGCTAGAGCTTATGTTCGAGCTTTGGGTGGATTTGCTGCTGCTGGAGTTGGTGCTGCTGGTACAAATGCACAGGGAACACAATGGTACGGAATGGGTTCAGGTTTGTCTTTTGACGGAGTATCTATTTTTGTTGCTAATGGTTTGCCATCAAACAACATCATTGCTACTACTACAGATAACTTGTTCTTTGGTACAGGTTTGCTCAATGACGCTAATGAATGCAAAATTATTGATATGGCGAATATTGACGGTTCACAAAACGTTCGTTTCGTTATGCGTTATACTGCTGCGACTCAAATCGGAATATTAGAGGATGTTGTTGTTTACTCTCCATCTTTAGACTAATAATTAATTAACCATAAAAGAGGGATGGGTAGTATTCCTATCCCTTTTTTTATAAAAAAAAATAAATATGGCTTGTGATATTTCAAATGGTCGTTTAGAGGCTTGTAAAGATACAGTATCAGGATTAGATGCTATCTATTTTATTAACTACGGTATTAACTATCCTACAGATGTTACAATAGATGTAGATGGAGTTATTACTGCTGTAGCTGGGGTTACAGATTTGTACAAGTGGGAGCTTAAAGGAGCTAACTCATTTGAGCAAACAATCCAAACATCTAGAGACAATGGTACTACTTACTTTGAACAAACAGTAGTAGCACAATTTAAATCTCTTCAAATTGATACACACAAAACAGTTAAATTGTTAGCTTATGGTCGCCCTCATATTGTTGTACGTACAAGAGCTTTACAGTTTTTCTTAGTAGGTCTTGAAAGAGGAGCAGATGTAACTGCTGGAACTATCTCTTCAGGTAGTGCCATGGCTGATTTTAATGGTTATAATTTGACATTTACGGCGATGGAGAACACAATTGCTCCATTCATTGACTGTTCAGATGAGCTTACATTAAAAGCAGTATTCGATAATGCTAATATCGTTACGGTATAATAAAAACGGTTCGCAAATGATAAAGAAGGGGGTAGCTATTAGCGCTCCCTTTTTTATTTTAAAACAATTAGCTTATTCATAGTTATATAAGTATGATTATTTGGAATGCTCAAGCTGGTATTAAAACGATTTCTATAGTTACAGAATTGAACTATAACATCAATAAATGCTATCTGAGAGATGATAGCGCTAACATAGAGGTACTTTTCGACATAGACGATATACAAGAAGCTGAATGGTTTGTAAACGTATTAATAGACGTTACAGAAGATTTGCTAGATAAGCGAGTATATGACCTTAGACTACAGGAAGATGATGTAGTAGTGTACAAAGATAGAGTATTCGTAACTGACCAATCTCCTGAAGAGTTTAGCGTTAATGTAGCTCCAAATGATACACCATTATACAAACCACATTCCAGCACGAATGAATATATAACGTATGGATAACAAAAAAAATAATGTACGAATAATTGAGCTGTCAAAGTATGAGACTCCTCAAATCTCTGAAAGCAAAAGAGAGGATTGGGTTAACTACGGAGAGGACAATAATTACTTTCAATATCTCATAGATAGATATACATATTCACCTACCAATAATGCCATTATAAACAACATTATACGGCTTATCTATGGTAGAGGATTAAAGGCAGCAGATGCATCTCGCAAACCAGCGGAATATGCTCAGTTTATGACCATGATTCATTCTGATGATGTTCGTAAGCAAATCATGGATGCTAAGATGTTAGGTCAATTTGCGATGCAAGTACATTACACTAAAGACCATTCTAAAATACAGAAAGTATATCACATTCCTGTACATCTGTTAAGACCTGAGAAATGTAATAAAGATGGAGAAATAGAGGCATACTATTATTCTGATAATTGGGATGATATTAAAGCATTTCCTCCGCAAAGGATTCCAGCGTTTGGATACTCAAAAGACCCAATTGAGATACTTTACATTAGACCTTATACTGTAGGAATGAAGTATTTTGCTTTGGTTGACTATCAGGGAGCTTTACCGTATACAGTTTTAGAACAAGAGATATCTGATTATCTGATAAATGAGGTACAGAATGGATTCTCAGGGACTAAAATAATTAATTTTTCTAATTCCATACCTCCTGAGGAGGAGATGGATGAGATAGAGCGCAAAGTAACTAACAAGCTCACAGGCTCAAAAGGAAAGAGAGTTATTATATCTTTTAATCATTCAGAAGCTGAGAAAACTACAGTAGACGATATTCCGCTTAATGATGCTCCTCAACACTATGAGTATTTATCAAATGAATGCCAAAGAAAGATAATGTTAGGTCATAATGTTACATCTCCGCTTATCTTTGGTTTGTCTACGACTACAGGATTTAGCTCTAATGCTGATGAGCTACAGAATTCATTCATCCTTTACTACAACATGGTGATTAAGCCATATCAGGACTTAATTATTGAAGCAATTGACAAAGTTTTAGCATATAATGGAATCACTTTAAAGCTATATTTTGAGACTTTAAAGCCTTTGGAGTTTACTGACCCATCAGGCAAAGTAAAAGAGCCTACAACAGAGCTTAGTGCTATGGATAATGAAATAGCTACAGCGTTAATTAGCTTAGGTGAAGAGCCTAATAAAGAATGGCTATTAATAGATGAAGCTCCTGTAGACTATGAAACCGATGAGCTAGAGAATGAACTGCTTAAAGGAGGTAAGAAATCACTACTTTCTAAGTTAGTAGAGCTAGTTAGTACAGGTACAGCTAGACCTAATTCTAAATCTGAGCAAGATGCTAATGTAGATGGCGTTAAATTCATTACTCGCTATGTTTATGCTGGAGAGACTACAGAGAAAAGCAGACCATTCTGCAAAAAGATGATACAAGCTGGAAAGATTTACCGAAAAGAGGATATACAACAGATGGAAAATCAGCCTGTGAATGCTGGATGGGGAGCTAGAGGAGCAGACACTTATGATATTTGGTTTTATAAAGGAGGTGGAGCTTGTTACCATCGCTGGAATAAGCAAGTATATGCAGCTTTTGAAGGCACAGGAATAGATGTTAATTCTCCTTTAGCTAGACAAATAGCTGTACGGAAAGCAGAGAAATTTGGCTACGTAGTAAAAAATGATTCATTGGTAAGTACAAGACCTATAGATATGCCTAACAAGGGCTTTTTACCTAAAGACTAATAAAAGATGGCAGAGGCATTATTAATTACTAGAGATGATTTGGTTCGGTTAACTGCTTTAGGTGGCAATGTTGATACTGATAAATTCATTCAATTTATAAAAGTTGCACAGGATATACATATACAAGGATATCTAGGTACAAACCTACTAGATAAGATTAAGCAAGATATTGAAGATGATACACTTGCTGACCCGTATTTAACGCTATTGGTTAAGTACATTAAGCCTATGCTTATTCATTGGGCAATGGTTGAGTATCTACCATTCGCAGCTTATACAATAGCAAACAAAGGAGTGTATAAACATAGCTCTGAGAATAGCGAAAATGTAGATAAAGCAGAAGTGAATTATCTAGTAGAGAAGCAGAGAGACATAGCACAACACTATACAGAAAGATTCCTTTCTCATATGGGAACATATAGCGCTATATATCCTGAGTATAACACTAACTCAAGCGGTGATATGTATCCTAATACAAATAATTTCTTTAAGGGCTGGTATATATGAAAAACTACACACCAAAAAAAGAGAACATAAAAAAGCTAGTTATCTATCTTAAAAAAGTAAGCAATGGCAATAAAAAAGATAAGTGAATTTACATCTGTAGATGAGATAGCTTTTGGAGATATATTCCTGACATCATTTGACAATGGTACATCTTTTGAATCTAGAAAGATTAAAGCTGAAAACATACTAGCAGCTGGTACAAAAGTCTTAAGAGCTTTCATAACTCAAACAGGCGCATCAGCTCCATCATTAACAGCTATTAAGGATAGCTATGCAGATGGTACATTTACTCCTAATTACTCATCTACAGGAATCTATACTTTAAATGGTTTTGATGGCTATTTAGGTGTATCTACAGAGGTTAGAATCAACACTAATATGCTGAACTATGGAGAGCATATAAAGACCTATGTAACATCCGCAGATGAGCTTACAATTGAGACCTACGATAATACAGGCACACTAGCCAATGGAATAATGGATATAGACGGCTTGTTTATCGAAATAATCACATACATCTAATGAAAAACTACCTACTTACTATAAGCCTTTCATTTTTAGCTATACTTGCGCCTATTCAGCCTTTAATCCTATTAGCATTTAGCACAATAATTCTAGACACATATTTCGGAATATGGAAAACCATCCGTATAAAAGGATGGAGTGGAGTAAGAAGTAGGAGAATGAGTGACACTATCACAAAAACCTTATTGTATGTAGGTGGTATAGTATGTATATTCTTTGCTGAGAAGTACATTCTAGTAGGTCTAATAGACAATGCAACTAAAATAGATAATCTGCTTACTAAAGCCTTTACACTATTCTGCGTTATGACAGAGGGAAAAAGCATAAGTGAAAGCTACAAAGAGGTAACAGGTAGAAATATTTGGAAAGCATTTTTCATTTTTGTACAGAGACAAAGAGAGGAAAGAACAAAACAATAAGATATGGCAGATAAAGAAAACGAATGGGGTGATGGAGCATGTAATAATACTCTCGGATGGGGATTAGCTCAGGCTAAATTTGGATGCGCTACACCTTGTGCGGATGCTAGAGTAAAAAATAGTAATGGCAGTTATGATACGATTGTAGGTAGTGGTGGTTTTTTAGCTTTACCTGACATCACAGTAACAGATAGTGATGGCTCTACATTCACAGCTCCAGCAGTTACAGATGTAACTTGTACACCAGCTGTAGCACCAATAGGAGCATTACTCACTAAAACAGGTCAAACTACATCTTTTCGTACAGGTGATGATGGAGATTTAGAAGCTGGTAGAGCTACATCATTTACTGTATTAAGCGGAAATAATCCTTTTGGAAATACCAATAGATTTACAGATGAGTTAGGAAGGCAAACTTATGCAAATCGAATTGCTATAGATTGGTCTACATTTAACGGTACAAATGTACTAGGTTACTATTATACTATAGGCGCATCAGATGTAACATGGAATGCAGCTATAGATGCAGCAGCAGCTCTTTCTGTTGGAGGATTTACAAGCGGATGGAGATTGCCAAACATTCATGAGATGTTAAGCATTTGCAACTATCAATTAACACAATTATTAAATTATTCTCCATTTAACGTCACGAATACTCTTTGGTTATCTACCACATATGCAGCAAGTACAACACTAGCTTATACATTATCGGGAAGCTGGATAAATCTATCAGGCAAAAGCGGAGCTGCTGGTAGATGGATGGCAATCAGAACATTCACAGTAACAGGAACAACACTTTCATAATATGGCAACTTATAAATTCCCACAATTCAACGTAGAGATTATAAATCCTACAATTGAAGTAGTAACGATTCATGATACTATTGCAACTAAAACGTGCAGCGTAGATATGCTACTTTCAACACCACAGGCTAACTTTGGAGTTACTCTAGATGGCTTTACTTATGTATCTGATTGGTCAGATTCTGAAGTACAAGTATGGGCATTAGTAGAGCTACAAAAATATGAAATCTGATGGTAAGAGCTTACAAAGATGAAGAGCTACTAGCTAGGGTTAAGACACTACCTAACTTTCAGTATATTCCTCATGACTATTGGATTATAGGAGTAAGGTCTAAAGCTGATTTAACTGACCAATACGATGATAAATTCTATGTTTTCAAAGGAGAGCAGTTTATCATGGTTACCACAGGAACAACAAATAAAGGTCTAAAAGGCACAGCTGTGATGTTAGCTGATATGTGGCATTACGAAGTTTACAAGTATGGTTTACATCGTGGAAAGATGCCAGCTCTACGTCAAATTAAATCTATTCCGTATACTCGGGATTTTGATAAAGATGGTAAAACAGATGTAGTAGGTAACGTATTCACAGATATCATTTACATGAATTTTCACGGTTCTACTTATAACTTTGGTAGCTCTAATGTATCCCCTAAAATAGGAGGCTGGTCTGAAGGCTGTCAGGTAGTACAAAAGAATGCAGATTACGAAAGAATCATTAAGCTAGTCAAAAATCAGCACGTAGTGTCTTATTGCTTAATAAATGAATTTTAAGAGCATATTCTGTAATTATTGTATATTGCATCATAAAAACATTATTAACTCCTTAAAACAAACCAAAATGGCTAAAAAGAAAAAGAAAGATTTGGATATCAATATTGATACTAAAAACATTGATATTCACATCACACGAAAAGATGGAAAATTTGAAGCTACTTTAGATACTCCCTTAATTGATGCTGAATTAACCAAAGATGAAAATGGTGTGGATTTGGATGTAAGAGCTGATGAACAAGCTCCTAAAATTATTGGTCAAATCCTAGCACGAATCATTAAGAAGAAAAGAGGTTAATGGAGGTTATCCGTCACACAAAGAATGTTCATGAATTAAAATTTGATGAGCAAGAGGCTGAGATAGCTATGCTTAGTGATTTGCATTGGGACAATCCTAAATGCGATAGAGACCAGCTTAAGAAACATCTAGACTACTGCGTAAAGCATAACATCCCTGTTGTTATTAATGGGGATTTCTTTTGTTTAATGCAAGGCAGAGGGGATAACCGTAGAAATAAATCTGATATTCTCCCTGAACACAACAACGCACGTTATTTAGACTCTATCGTAGATACTGCTGTGGAATGGTTTACTCCTTATGCAGATGTTATTAAAGTGATTGGTTACGGTAACCATGAGACAGGAATAATTAAGTATCAGGAAACCGACATTTTGCAGAGATTCGTAGACCTACTAAACTACAAAACAGGAGCTACTGTTTATACTAGTGGATATGGTGGATGGATAATAGCTAAACTTAATCAAAGAGGCACAACGAATACTACCACTAGAATAAAGCATTTTCATGGCTCAGGTGGTGGTGGTGTAGTTACTAAAGGAGCTTTGAATCTCACAAGAGCTTTAGAGATGTACGAAAATATGGATGTATTCACAATGGGTCACATTCACGAAAACAGCTCCCGTAACGATGTAAGAGAGGTATTATCTCATAACGCTAAACTAGGATACTACGTAGACCAAAAGCATATACATCTAATGCTTACAGGAACATACAAGGAGGAGTATGGAGATGGCTCTAAAGGATGGCACGTGGAAAGAGGCGCTCCTGTCAAACCTACAGGAGGCAGAATCTTAAAACTAAAAGCTCTGCGCTGTAAGGAAAAAGTATACGTACATACAGATAGCTACAAGTTTCCTATTTAATTCTATATTTGCACTAATTACTTGTTTTTTTCTTGTTTAAAGCCTCTGCTAGTTGGAGGCTTTTTTACGTATATATACTTAGTTTATCTACGTAGTTTTACGTAATTTACACCTGATGAGTAATATTTTTTGTGTGTAAGTGATTTTGTTTGTGAATAACTCCTATATTTGCGTATAACAATTAACGAAAAAACAAGAATTATGAAAACTTTAAATTCAACAGATTCAAGATTTATCACAAGAAAACAAGTAAGAATGAATTGTGCTTGTTGCAATAAAAAAATTAATAGAATGCACACAAATTTTAGTTATGTTGGAGTAGACAAATCAAATAATATTTTAGGTGTTATTTTATTAAATGATGACAGCATTGATTTAAGAGATGTAAATAATTCAGAATTTTATCAAGTAAAAGCAATGGGAGGAAATTGTGTTAAGAATTTCTATTCAAAAAATAATAGTATTAAACCAAAAAATGCCGCTGCAGAATTAAAGGTTTTTAATAATGACGGGAGCAGTTTTCATTATGTAATAAGAGATTCAAAAGGTAACGAAATGATTTTACAACGTGGTACTGAATATTTAGAATTTAAAATTGCACAACAAGAATATTTGAAAAAAAGTAAATAAACAAGCGAGGGGTGCGACTCGGTTAACGCACACTTTTAAAAACAAGAACAGATGAAAGAAAAATCAGACAAGCAAATGTTTTGGGAAGGCATCCTATTTTTCCTACCAGCAGTATTTATTTTAATATTCTTTTTAATCTTATGAAAATAGTCTGTTTACATTGCGAAGGTGAGGGATATACATCTAGTGTATCCTGTACCTATCCCTCATGGATGTGCTGTGGTGGATGCTACGAAAAAGAAAAATGTGAGATTTGCTACGGTTATGGTTCATTAGAGCCTGACCTATTAGATTACGAACAGAATAGGCTTTATTCCATCTTTATAGATGCACATCGTAACAAGGAGGCTCATCAGTCACTAATCAGCAATTTAGAGGAAGCTCTTAACTGTTTAATCCAATCCAAATGAGAAGATACCATATTACATATTTTGTTTCTAGAGGTGATTTAAAGGCATCTGATGAGACATTATTAAGCGGAGTAACCGTAGAGGCAAAGGATATACAGGAGGCTCTTACAGCGTATAAGAAGCTACGTAAAGATGAAAACCTACCTGAGTTAACCGAAGTTAAATACATTATAGAACTATGAGAATAATAGACAAAGTAAAGAGATGTTTATTCTCTGAACAGCAGCCTTTAAACGAAGAGCTAGTGATACTTATTTCAGACCAGCTTTTAGCTACTATGAAGACAGAAGTAAAAAAAGATGAGGATTTAATCAGATACAGCCTTTATATTGACGATAAACTAGTCAAATCATTATTCTTCAGCGTGAATCATTTAGGCAAAGCAAAGGAATTAATTAAACAAATAACATACATATGAAAGATGAATTAGTAAAAGATTTACTCTTTATGACTCCTGATAACATCGTGAGAGACGTTATAAAGCGATTTAACGCACGTTCTCTGTCGGGGATAGAGAAATATAACACTACACTAGAAAGAAACGATTTAAACAGCTTAGAATGGCTACAGCATTTACAGGATGAATTAATGGATGCTGTACTTTATTTAGAAAGACTAAAACAAGAGAAAAATGGATAGTGTAGTAGAATGGTTAATAACCAACTATTTCGGTAAAAAAGAGAATTGTTCGCCTAATTTTAGATATTATATTGATGAGGCTCTGAAAAAGGAAAAGGAACAAATGGAGAAGTTAAAAGATTTTGAATTTTGGAAAGAATGGAAAAACAAGTAATATGGCAAAAGTAACTATAGAATTCGACAGCATAGAGGATAATGATGAGCTAACAATGTGTATAAACGGTATTAAATGGTATTCATTAGCATGGGAGATTGACCAATATATGAGAAGCAGGTTAAAATATTGTGAGCTATCTGAAGAGGTTTACAAAGAGCTGGATGCTGCAAGAGAAAAGCTACATGAAATCATGCGACATGATGGATTGAAATTTGATTAATATATTAAGCATAACTCATGTTTTTATAGCTAAATGACTAATATATTAAACGGAATTAATTCGATTAACTACTTAAAAAATAACAAAAGATGAAAAAGTTAAATTTTACCACAACAAGCGCTATTATTTTATATACGATGTTAGCGTTAGTTTTATATTCTTGTACTGATTCAGGAACTTTAGAAAGAATAGATAAAGGAAATAATCAACAGATAGAAGTATTTAGATATTTTTATGATGATGGAAGATATGTATATGTAGCTCGTTTTAAAGATACGCCGAATGTTGTAAGCACCACATGGTCAGAACAACATGGTAAACAAACAATTACAAAAGGGAACGTAGTAATATTTGAAAATGATAGTATTGAGGTGATTCTTAAAAAATAACAAAAGATGAATGAATTAATGAATTGGGCTGGTGGCTTTTTTATGGGATTAGCCTCAGGAATGTTAATAGGTTATGTTGTATCACTATTTATAGAAGATGATGAGATGTGACGGAAAAGGATGCATACAAAGAAACTCATGTTTTCGCTATACATCCGAAATTAAACCAAACGAAAAAATATATACAGAGCCTCCGTATGTTATGCATGATAATGTACAGATATGCGACAAATTTATACATGATGAAAAAGAGAAAAAGACAATTAGAAAGTGACATTAAGAAAATCAATAATATTATTGATATTATTAGGATTAAAGGACTAGACAAAGTACACAGAAAGAGAGAGCTGGTATATCAGAGATGTTATCTGATGGCTAAACTGAGAGCTTTAGGATGTACATATCAGTATATAGGTGATTTGTTCAATAAGGACCATGCTGCAGTAATCCATTGCATAAACAATCATAAGTTATTCACAAAACAATCAGATATAATCTATAGAGTAATTATCTCAGATGTAGCTGAAATGTATCAAAACATGAACAATAACATACAGCCTGATATATTTGAAGACGTTATGAGCTGCGAGGATGTAGCAGAGTTATTTACAATTAAGAAAAAGATAGAAAAAGGGATATATTTTTAGATATATTTGCGCATACGTTCGGTCTCACACCATAAGAACAAAAGAAGTTAGTTAGAACTCTATAATGATACTGAAGTGAGACCCAGTAGAATTGTAGAGTTTTTTTTATGCTTAAAAATTAGTTTTATGAATGAAATTTATTTTAAATGTCAATACGTAGATGATGACGAAATGATAGTTTCTAGTGGTGACTTTATTAGTTTTGAAATTATTAAAGATGGACAATCTGTATCGGTTTGTTTGGATTATAAACAAGCGTATACATTGATTAAATATCTAAACAGCTACAGAGATGAGCGGCTGGATTAAATTACACCGTTCCTTGAAAGAATGGGAATGGTACGATGACCATAACGCAACTAGGTTACTCTTGCATTTACTTGTATCAGTAAATTATGAAGATAAACAATGGAAAGGTCATACTGTAAAAGCTGGTTCAATGATTACCAGCTGGGAGAGTTTATCTAAAGAAATTGGTTTATCTGTTAAGCAAATTAGACTAGCAATGAACAAGCTAGAAAGCTCTAAAGAAATAGTAAGATTTACGACAAACAAATGGCAAGCTGTAACCCTTGTAAAATGGGAGAAACTACAAGGATGTGATAGTGAAAAGGGCAGTCAGAGGGATAGTCAAAGGGCAACAACTAAAGAATATAAAGAAATAAAGAAAGTATTTATTGTACCAACTGTTCAGGAAGTTATGGAATATTGTAAGGAAAGGAAAAATCTTGTAGAAGCGAATAAATTTGTAGATTTTTACGAATCTAAAGGATGGATGGTAGGCAGTAATAAAATGAAAGATTGGAAAGCTGCTGTAAGAACATGGGAGAAAGATTCGGATAAAAATAAAATGAAAGGTATAATGTCTCATCCTATAATAATTGACTGATGTATAAAAGACTTTCAGAGGTTAATAGCCAAATGCATGATATAAGACAGTTAAAAAATGTCAAAGGTAAATCTATTGGTTGGGATTGGGACTTATTGCCTTATACAATTAAAGAGGGATGTACGACATATATAGGCGCAGCTCCAGCATCAGGAAAGACAGAGTTATGGTTTGAATTTCTTATTAATCTTTCATGTTTACATAATTGGAATCATGTGATATTCTCACCTGAAACAGGTAGTGCTGCTGAAATATATGCAGAGTTATGTTATAAGTACATAGGAAAGCCATATACAGTAGGAGAGAATTCTATGACACAAGGTGAACAAATTAGAGCAGAGATGTTTGTGGATAAGCATTTTATTGTTGTAGACCCAATAGATGAAGATTTGACATTAACAGATTTTTATAATTTAGTGGATGATATCGAAAAAAAACATGAGATAAAAATACACACTACAACTATAGACCCATGGAATGAATTAACAGAGAAATTTGAGCCTAATGATTTAGGTAGAGAAGATAAATACTTATCTAGAATATTAGGATTAGCTAGAAAGAATGCACGTAAAACAGGTAGGCACAATTGCATAATTAATCATGTCAGAGACCAAACGCCAATAACTACAGAAAATGCAGTAGGAACAAAAATAACATACTTTCCTACACCTAGTGCTAGAGATTTTGCTGGAGGTCAAGTATGGTTTAGAAAAGGTTTATGTGTATTGATTCCATGGAGACCGCCATATGGATTAAGAAATGAAGACGGCTCAATATGTGAGCAGAATGAGGTTCATTTAAAAGTAGCAAAGAGTAAACCAAAAGGTGTAAGTAAAAATGGAACATATAGAATGTTTCTAGATGTGGAGCGGTATCAATATTATATGCTAGATTGGAGAGGAAATAGAATATACGCTAATCGAAATCCTATACCTCCTAAACAAACATCTTTGAATTATTTTAAACCTAATGATGTACCATTTTAAAAACATGAACTAATGATAAACGATTTAGACCATTTATTAAGCCAATCACAAGTAAGCGCTATAATAACATCCTTACATACTGAATTGAGCAGATTAAACATATTGAATGAACCAAAACATGAGCCATTCAAAGTAGGAACAAAAAAACATCTTGAATCTATGAAAGAGGTATTACTCCATTTGATGCAATGTGAAAAAGAGCTGAATACATTGAAAAGCGTAAACTACAACTTGCACAGGGAAAACATGGAGCTATCTAGAAAAGTAGAACAGCTAGAGCTAATGAATAAAAACCTAATTAACGGAATATGAAAAAGTACAAAGTATTAAATCTATATGCTTGTTTAGGCGGAAATAGATACAAATGGGATGAGGTAGCAAAAGAAGCTAACATTGATTTAGAAGTAACAGCAGTGGAATTAGATGAGGAAGCTGCACGTTTATACCTAGAAAGATTTCCTAATGATATTGTGATTGTTGCAGATGCTCACCAATATTTACTAGACCATTACAAGGAATTTGATTTTATTTGGAGCAGTCCTCCATGTCCAACTCACAGTAGATTTCAAATAAGCATGAAAACTACAAGAAAAATGGAATATCCTGATATGAAATTATACCAAGAAATAATATTTTTAGATAATTTTTATGAAGGCAAATATTGTGTTGAAAATGTTATACCATTTTATGAGCCATTGATTCCAGCGCAAAAAAGAGGCAGACATTTATATTGGACAAATTACACTTTACCTAATAATATTAATGAAAGAAAAAATCCTGATTTGGCAAGAGATAAAAACTTAATAAAAAGCCTTTCTGATTTTCATGATTATGATTTTAGAAAATATAAGGGTAAACAAGATTCTAAAAAAATGGCAAGAAATCTAGTTGATTATGAAGCTGGTAAAACAATATTTGAAACTGCTTTAAATATTTACAAAAAATCAGATATTCAACAAACATCTATTTTTGACTATGAGGTGTAAACATTGTAAGCAGAAATTTGAGCCTATTCATTTCTTGCAAAAATACTGCATAGACAAAGCTGAATGTAGAGCAGCAATGAACATAGCAGCCTCTAAAAAGAAGAAATCAGAATACAACAAAGAGAATAAGAGCTTACCACAAATGCTAAAAGAGACTCAAGTAATATTTAATACCTACATACGCAAAAGAGATTATAAAAATGGATGTATAAGCTGCGGTAAACCATTTGGAGAGGATAAATACGATGCTGGGCATTACATCTCTACAAGGCACAAGATAATAACATTCGATGAGGATAATGTACATGGGCAATGCGTATCCTGTAACCAGCATAAGAATTCAAATCACATCCCATACAGAAAGAATCTCATTAACAAGATAGGAGAGGATAGAGTTAACCGATTAGAGGAGCTGTACATTCAAACAAAGAAATGGACAAAGCACGAATTGAATGAGCTAATATCTATCTATAAGCAGAAAATCAAAGAATTTCAATAAATTTTTATACTTGTGTATTGTATATTCAGATAATTCCTATATTTGCATATAACAAAACAAGTAAAAGATGAAACAGTATCAAATTTATTTCAAGTATTATCTGAATGGCTCATGGCATTTCGGATATAAAAACGTACAAGCGTATAGCTTATCTCATGCGTATGTAGTAGCAGATATGCATCCATCATTAATTAAAAAATGTATTCAGCTATGAGTGATACTTTGCACATAGGAGATAAGGTCTATTTTAAATCTGTCATGCAATTTGAAAAGGTGAGGATTAAAAGAATAGAGCTTTGTGATGAAGGTAAGAATAACGGCATACAGGTTAACTCTGTAGATTGGTCACTATGTAGCGGAAAGCGAGTAGTGGTAGACTTATCTAATGGACAATGGGCATGGGGATATCAATTGGAACAATTTAAATAACATAAACATGAAAACAAAAAAACAAGTGACAGATTCATTTGAGCAAGGTCTAGATGAAATTAATCCTATTACAAAAGCAGCAGAGCCTAATATCAATGGCAATGTATACCAAAAGCTATGGAGAGCTAAACAAGAGATAGGTAAAGTAGTTAAGGGCAATGATAATCCATTCTTTAAAAGCAAGTATGCTGATTTAAATTCAATCCTAGAGGCAGTAGAACCAGCGCTATTTAAACATGGACTAATTGTCCTACAGCCTTGCATAGATAATGTCGTAGAATCTCAGATAATAGACTGTGAAAGCTCTCAGATGGTCACATCATCATTAATACTACCTGAGATAACTGACCCACAGAAACGCATAGCAGCTGTAACATATTTCCGTAGAGCTACATTACAGTCACTTTTGAGCTTGAAAGCAGTAGATGATGATGGCAATACAGCTACAGAAGCAGTAAAAACACAAAAGCCAAAGATTAGCGCAGAGAGATTCCAAAGAGCTATTGAATCAATTACTACAGGTGACTACACAAAAGACCAGCTAAAGGCATCATTTGAGCTTACAGAGGCACAGTTAAACTA
>Ga0181363_1000093_pt1 | contig 26195 bp, 42 predicted proteins | sample Fa13NDMLBSN_FD_130109 | JGI IMG/M metagenome (GOLD analysis project Ga0181363, IMG submission 130109) | Freshwater viral communities from Lake Michigan, USA - Fa13.ND.MLB.S.N | ecosystem: Environmental > Aquatic > Freshwater > Lake | place: USA: Michigan | collected 2013-09-23
ATCACCAAACTGGATGCAAAGGTTGTCGCTGATGCCATTGCTAAACTTGCCAAAGCAGAGTTGATTAAATCATACGAAGATGGTCTTGAAACAACCCCGAAAGGAGTTGAAGAAGTGAAGAGATTGGAAACCGAGATTGTGGTTCGTTATCGTTATGGTTTAGCCGCTGGGATTCAAGGTGCGTTGGTGATTGATACAACTCGTGACTTTTGCAGACAGATTGCAGAAAGCAACCGTGTATATTCAAGAGAGGATATCAATGCGATGTCAACTCAATTGGGATACGATGTATGGAAGAGGAGAGGTGGTTGGTATCACAACCCCGTCTTTGATGTGAACACCCCACAATGCAGACATATTTGGGTTCAACAATTATTAAGGAGGATTAAACGATGACCAATTTTGTATATTTCATTTCAACCACTTACTTGAAGGACAACACCCCTTTGAATGAGAATGTTGACGATAAGTTGTTGAAATCAGCAATCAAAGAAGCTCAAGAAATCTACATCCGTGATGTGATTGGTTCAGGCATTTATAATGAGTTGCAAGTACAGGCATTCGCTGGAACATTAACCCAGTTGAATACTACCCTTTTGGATTCGTACATCGCACCTTGTTTGAAGTATTATACCTTGACCGAAGCAATGCTTCCAATGACATTCAAATTGATGAACAAATCGGTTGCATCTCGTGAGAGTGACAATGCAAGGGCGGTATCTGTTGAGGAAATGACAATGATTGAAGGGCGTTATCGTGATAAAGCGGAATACTATGCCAACAGATTGAGGGACTATCTGCGTACAAATACCAATGATTATCCTTTGTTCTTAAATCCCGGCAGTACCTTTGATACAATTAGACCAAAGAACACCGCTTTTGTCGGTGGTATTTATCTTCCCACATCACAAGATTGTTTCTGGAACTATGACTTCCCCAACGAGGACAAATAAGTGGCAAAAAAACAACGAAGCCAAACTGCTCAAATTTCTCAAGAATGACACTAAACCAAATAATTCAAAAGATTCAAACGGCAGCCGAAAGCCATAAGATGGTTCACAAGTTTGGCGTTGGTCAGCAGTCAAATATGACTGTTGAGAATGTTGAATACTATCCGTTGGTTTGGTTGTATCCAGATGGCTTCAATTTGCAGTCAACTGGAAACTTGATGACATACAACTTTGCATTGCTTGTGATGGACAGAGTATTTGAAAGCGAGAGCAACACCATTGAGGTTCTTTCCGATACTGCACAGATTATGACTGACATCTTTGCATTGATTGAAAACAACACACAAGATGATGAGGATTTTGAGATTGTGATCAACGGCAATGCATCTCCTTTCTACGATTCAAAAACTGATATTCTCGCTGGTTATGCAATCAACTTCCAAGTCATCACTCCTTATCTCCATAATACTTGCGTTGTTCCTGTTTAGTTGGTTGTGGGCGTTCTTCAATTATGATGAACCAGTCCGTTATATCAAACCACTAAATGTTGAGATGCACGAAAGGATTATAGTGAAGGAGAAAATCAAAAGAATGCGTCTAATTGATTCAATCAATCACTTTGATACGATATACCTTGACACTTTCAAACCTTCAGCAGAGGGTCTAAAAAAGGCAATAGGTTTGCACATCCACTTGGATACCACTCTATGAAAAACAATAACATCATTGTGATCCCAAAGCCGTGGGAAGAAACTAAAGTTCTTTTGATCTCGGATTTGCATTGGGACAATCCAAAATGTGACAGAGATTTGTTGAAGAAACATCTTGACGAAGCCTTGAAAGGAAACAATGATGTGTTGATCAATGGTGATTTGTTTTGCTTGATGCAAGGTGCATACGATCCCAGGAAAAGCAAATCGGACATAAGACCTGAACACAATGTTGCAAACTATTTTGATGCCATCATCAATACTGCTGTTGAATGGTTTTTACCATATGCACATATCATCAAGTTTATCGGATACGGCAATCACGAGACAAGCATCTTGAAGCGACAAGAGACCGATATCATTGAACGCTTTGTGACTTTGTTAAACTATCGGGGAGGTACAGCAATTCAGGTGGGCGGATATGGTGGATGGGTGAAATATCAATTTAACCATCACTCCAAAAAGATTGGATACAACATTAAGTATATGCACGGGTTTGGCGGTGGGGGTCCTGTAACTCGTGGAACTATCCAGCACAACCGGATGTCGGTGAATGTTGAAGGGGCTGATGCGATTTGGATGGGGCATGTTCACGAAGATTACGAGATGACATACACCGTGGAATACTTGTCAGCCGTTGGAACTGTTTTGCTTCGTGACATTTTAATGATTCGTACTTCAGCCTACAAAGAAGAATACGGAGATGGTTCAAAGGGTTGGCATGTTGAAAGAGGTGCATCACCAAAGTTCACCGGTGGTCGGTGGTTGTATATGTTGCCCACAAGAACCGAGAAAGGTGACAGAATAATTCGGGCATACACACACAAGACAATATGATCAAGGTTCAAATCATACACGAGACCAAGAACGACAACTGGATGGGTTTGATTGAAGGAGAATCCGACATCATACAAATCTTGGAAGATGGGATGGTTGATGAACATCAAATCGTTGCCATATCGCAGTTGTTTGAGAACACCCAACTTTATATGCGAGGCGGTCACATAATCTTGATTGAAGAAAACTATTATACCTTTGTTGTCAAATGGATGCAGTCAACCCAACACACTACAAGCAAGGCGAAATAGAATGTATTGATGCCATTGAATCTGCCACCATCAAAAAGAAAGGATTGGTTGCGGTTTGCACTGGTAACATCATCAAGTACTTGTGGAGGTGCGAAGACAAGAACGGATTGGAGGATTTGTACAAAGCGAAGTGGTATCTTGACAAGCTCATCGCAGAAAAAGAAAAACAATCCAAGAAGAATGCTACCTTATAGGATGAAAGCAATGATAAAAATATCAACCTATGGGTTAATTTTCTTCATCTTTTTTGGAAAAATTCATGCACAAGTCCTGATTGATACAAATACAATCAAACAAGCCAACACATATTTGGTCAAAGGTGCGATTGCAAGGGAACAAGTCACGCATTTACGCAAAATTGTGACATCGGATTCCATCATTATTGCTGAACAAGATTCGGTCATCACCAAACAAAAGTCAAATATCGCATATCTCAATGCGGAGAATGATTCACTTGTGAAGCAAAATAAAGCCATCTCACGCACTTTGTCCGTGTTCAAGGGTATAAGTATAGGTTTAGGGATTTTAAGCGTTTTAATGTGGCTACAATAGACATTAACAAACTGCCTGATGCACTTGATACATACTTGGATGATGTCAATCAAGGCTCACTCCTTCAACAAATCATCGTTGATTGGTGGAACAAGAAGGTGATTCCACCCATTTGGGCGAATCTTGACAACAAAAACATCAATGCGTCTTCAGTTCTTCGCCAATCTTTTGTTCCCGGACAGATCACCAAATCACCCACATCCATCAACACAATCCTTCTTGCAGAGGATTACTGGGAATTTGTGGAATACGGAAGGAAGCCAACAAGAAATGGTCACACCGAAGGCACTCCCTATTTGTGGCAGTCAATCAAAGAATGGATGGCATACAAAGGAATCAAGCCACCACAAACAATGACCTACGATTCAATGGCGAAGGCAATCGCAAACAAGATTCACCGAAGAGGAACGAAGGCACAACCATTCCTTGAGGATGCGTTCACCGAATCAATACAGATGGAATTGGTGAATGAGTTGAATGCTCGTTTCGGAGATTTGATATTCTCGGAAGACATAAAATTGTAACAAAAAGAAAAGTTTATTTGCATAATAGATAAGTTTATTTTACTTTTGCTCTTGTTATGGATTACAACAAAGCAATTGAAACAATTAAACTGAAACGCAGACAAGGGCTATTTCAAATAGTCGCTCGTAAAACAGGTGTATCACTTCCAACGGTTCGCAAGTATTTGGTTGAGGGAAACATCGTTTCACCCAAAGCAAAAGCCGTCATTGAAATTGCATTGAGGGAGGTGAACAATGATTGAAGCAACAATCAACGGATGGATTCTCACAATCGGTGGGGATAAGTATGTTTACATTGACAAGCAAGTTGATGACTATTTACTTGAGCATCACTTTGATGAACTTGAACCGTACCTGATCAAGCGAGATGTGTATTTCGGTGGATGCGTTGAGACCAATTTAGTGGGTATTGAGACGGAAAGATTCTTCTATCTTGAACCCGACAAGTTTACAGTATTATTTATGCTCGGACACAAAACAAATTTCCTATGAATAAATCAGAATCAATCAAGAACATCGCTGGTGCGTTGGTAAAATTCCAAGCATCGGTGAGCAAGGTAGCAAAGGAAGCCAACAATCCTTTCTTCAAATCCAAGTATGCAAGTTTGGCGAACATACTGGACACAATCCAAAAGCCATTGAGCGAATGCGGTTTGGCAATCAGTCAGTTCCCTGATGAGAACGCACTCACAACCATCATCCTTCACGCTGATTCGGGCGAGTGGATGGAATCATCCTATGTGATGCCGGTTGCAAAACAAAATGATCCACAAGCAATGGGAAGTGCGATGACCTACGCACGGAGGTATGCACTTGGTTCAATCCTAAACTTGAACATTGATGATGATGATGATGGTGAGAAAGCAATGGGAAGGCAGATTCCAAAGAAAGATGAACTCACACCAAAGCATCCATCGTGGGCGAAAGCAGTTGAACATTTGAAGACAGGCGGAATGATGACCGATATCACAAGCAAGTTTGAGGTATCTCCGGTGAATATGAAACTTTTAATTGGCGAGAAATGAATCAGTCACATCCAGTTATTCACACTTCTTTGAACGAAGAAGATTGGCAAAGGTTGAGAAGTTCACGCTTCACCGCTTCCGAAATCCACAAACTGATGGGAACTCCGAAAAACAAATCGGAGTTCTTGTCGGAAACTGCAAAATCATTTGTCTTTGAGAAGGCAGCGGAATACTTAACCGGTGCGAAATCCGAGATCTATGGTCGTGCTTTGGATTGGGGCAAGGAACACGAGAAGGAAGCCTTCCACTATTTCTCACAACAAACCGATGAGTTCTTCACATACTACGGTGCAGAGACATACACCTTCATCACTTATGGCGAATGGGGTGGGTATTCACCTGATGCACTCGGTCACCAGTTGGTAGAAATCAAATGTCCGTTCAATTCAGGCAACCACTTGCAAAACTTCTTCATCCAAAACAATGAGCAGTTGAAGAGCAAACGCACGGAGTATTTTTGGCAGATGCAAATGGGAATGATTGCAACCGGATTGGAAGAAGGTTTGTTTGTCAGTTATGATCCACGAATGCCCATCGGCAAGAAGCTCACAACCACTCTCATCACTTTGGAAGAGGACATCCAAGAAATGATTGATGAAAAATTGACCTACGCTGGGGAGTTGTTTTTGTCAATCACAAAATAAATCGTTCATTCACAAAGTCAATCAGAAAATAAATTTGCATAAGTGAAAGAAAGTATGTTGTTTTGAACTATGGCACTTGACATAATTTATCCAATCGTTTTAACACCCATCGTTTTTGCGGTGGGTTACTCTATCCATTGCATTAAGAAGGCAATGAACAAAGAACTTCCTGAAGCCAAACCATACCAGTTTGAACGGGATCAGTACAATCCGGAGTTTGACCAATTCAGTCAAACCATATTCAATCACAAATTCTACAAAGGAAAAGCAAAATGATACTAACAATCGCACTTGGTTTGACTTCATCCGTCTTCGCATATAGATTATATACGAATGAGAAAAGGTCACAAGATTTCATCAAAGAGTTTGACCGTCTTAATCGCATTAATAGGGATTTAGATGAGATGGTTTGGTCAATGAAGATTGATTTGCAACAATCAAAGAATGAGACAGTAATGGCGAAGATGGAACACGAGAAGACCAAACAAGAACTGGAAGATAAAATTCAAACTTGGCAGAACCAATTTACAGAACTAAACAATGTTAAAGGCAAGAGTAATTAAAGCGACAATCAATTCAATTGAGAAATGGCGTGTGTACTTCGCTGGTGAATTACTCGCCACCTTTGAAACGGAAAAAGATGCACGAGATTACGCAGAATTTATAGACAGACAATGAGCAACAATAAACAACAAACGGCAGTGGACATCCTATGTGGAAAGTTAGCAATGAAGTTAGGCATACCACAAGCAATTACTTTTTACATAGACCATCAAGAAGAAATCCGGGAAGCCAAAGAAATGCACAAAAAGGAAATAGAAGATGCTTGTAAATCATCTATTGCAAGTTGCGGAATGGGGCATATTTTTATTGAACTACCCGAACAATACTACCAAGAAACCTACGGAGGAGGTGAGCAATGAACGACAAAATAAAACAACTCCTTGAAAATGCCGAGCAATCGGATGCAATAGCAATAAACAAATGGCGTATTGAAAACCGAGAGCAACTAAGAAAAGAGCGTAAAGAAAAACTCAAGGAACTAATGGGAAAAGACAAACAAACCTACGGAGGAGGTGAGCAATGAATAATTTAATATGGTTTACGGTAGGTGCAGTAGCAAGTTATATTGTATCTCCAACAATTAGAATGTATGTTGAAGTATTCAAGAAAATGAGCAAAAATGCAAAAAGCAAAACAGACGGAGATGACAAACAATAAACAACAAACGGCAGTGGATAGAATAGTAAATCTTTTAAACAAAGAAGGGTTTGCTCCTGTATTAATTGAGAAAGAAATTAAGTCATTCACAGAAATGGACAAGGAACAAAGTAACGCTAAAATAAACATGGCAATTAAAGAGTTTGAAACTCTGAAATCAAAAGCAAATTCATTAAAAGATATAGTGTATTTCGACGGTGTTTTGGCAGTATTAGATTCAATTAAAAACAAAACATACGGAGGAGGTGAGCAATGAACATCAGGGTTAAACACAGAAACACGGAGATAGAACTTGAAGACATCAGGACCATCAATCACAATCTTGATATAATCAGTTTGATCAAAGCCATCTCACAACAGATTCAAGAAATAATCAGCAATGAAAACACCAATTGACCGCTTGGTTGAACACCTACGCACGGAGTTCCCCGATTTGGATATTAGCCCACACCTGATCTTCAACTTTAAGCAACTTGAAAAAATGGAGCAACAACTCGCATACAATGCCGGGTTTGCCAATGCAAAGAAAATCTATTGTGAAAAATCTAACTGATAAACAAGCACTATGTTGGGCAATCGCAATCCTTCGTGATGATATGCGTTGCACCTGGAGACAGATTGCCCAGCGAATGCAATTCAGCGAATGCAAAGTGCGTCACCTTTACACCCAAACAAAACCCCTATGAAACAATTGGAACAATCAAATTGATTTGCTATATTTGTATAGTGATTGACAAATGCGGGTTTGTCTATAATCAAAACTTTTTGCCTTCCTGATAGATGCGTTCCCGCAGACCTTCTATCTCGAAGGCTTTTTTTATGCAAAAAAAATGAATACACAAGAAGAATGGAAAGCAATTGCGGAATGCAATGGTCAGTACTATGTCTCCAGTTGGGGGCGGGTTAAAAGTTTTAAAGGTGGAAAGGAAAGAATTTTAAAATATGCACTGTATAATGGTTATCCATATGTGCATTTAAAATTAAATCAATCTAAAGATAAAGTAATTTCAATACATCGTTTAGTTGCTATCTATTTTTTGGAAAATCCTAAAAACAAAAAAACTGTTAACCATAAGGATGGCAACAAATCCAACAATCATATTGATAATCTTGAATGGATGAGTCAAAAAGAAAATGTCCAACACGCTTGGCAAAATGGATTGTGCGAAAAGCAACGATTGGCTATGGGCAAAGCAAAATCAAAGCCGGTTATTGATATTGTAAGTGGTAAGAAATACGATTCACTAACTTTGGCTTGTCAAGATATTGGTGAAAATTATAGCACTCACAATACTCGTATATTTTATCAACGTAAAAATCAACGCTTTTTTTATTTAAACGATGGCAACAGATAAAAAATCATTCTTGCTTTACTGCGACCTAATTCACACGGTTGAGCAGTTAACTGATGAACAAGCCGGTCATTTGTTTAAGCACATATTACGCTATGTAAACGATGAAGAACCACAAACGGAGAATGTAATCACACGGATAGCATTTGAACCAATCAAACAATCACTAAAGAGAGATTTGCAGAAATACGAAGATATACGAAAGCGTAATCAAGATAACGCTCGTAAGCGGTGGGATGCGACCGCATCAAGTGGCATACCAAAGAGTACCAAAAATGCCGATAGTGTAAGTGATAGTGTAAGTGTAAGTGTAAATGATAAAAAAGTATTTAATAAACCAAGCATTGAAGATGTTAAAACTTATATGAAAGAACTCGGAATGAATGACATTTCGGAAAGATGGATGTCTCATTATGAATCAAACGGTTGGTTGGTTGGTAAAAATAAAATGAAAGATTGGAAAGCATCGGTGAGAACTTGGAAATTAAATAATCTCCAAACCGAGGAAATTAAAACTAACAAACCTAAAATTGCAGTACTATGAACACAGAAAGAATCATCCTATCCAATATGCTGTTTTACGATGACGCAAAACACTTCCTTCCAAGAATCAACAAGAACTGGTTTACAGATTCAATGTCATCCAAATTGGTTGAAGTTATGACAGAGATGTACTACAACAACGAAGCCATTGACTATGTGAGTTTATCCAAACACTTTGACAGAGTTCAAGTGCTGGAGATTATCCAACTACAACAACAAGCATCCGGCATCACAGACATCAAACCACACCTGATGAAACTTGAACACGATTACATCAAGAAGCAAGTTGTTGAAGGCGTTTTGTCTTTAGATGTAACAAAGGAATTGAATGAGCTTGTGACTGACATTCAAAATGTAGTTGAACGCACAACATTCTCAACACACAAAGAACCATCCAGTATTGTCAAGGTGACTAACAAGGTTGTTGATCAAATCGTTTTCAATGCACAGAATGGTGGAAACTTGACTGGAAAGCAAACCGAATGGAGATTTCTTGACAAGTACATTGGTGGATACAATGAAGGGGATTTGATTGTGGTTGCTGGAAGACCGGGAATGGGAAAGACGGCAATTGCTTTGACCTTAACAAAGGAGTTTGCACAGATTGGTGGGAAGGCATTGTTCATTTCACTTGAGATGTCCAATGAGCAACTTGCAAAGAGATACATTTCCCTGATTGGAGACATTGCAAATTGGAAAATTCGCAACGGACAATTGAGAGAGAATGAAATCCTTCAGGTGTGTGATATTGCCAACAGACAAACGATTGAGTTCTTCATTGATGATGATGTGGATTCTCGCATTGGACAAATCAAAGCCAAAGCCAAACTTCACAAATCAACGAAGGGATTGAACTTGCTGGTGATTGACTACATTCAGTTAATCAAAGGAACAAAGACAAACCGTGAACAAGAGATTGCAGAGATATCACGAACGCTGAAACTCCTTGCAAAGGAACTTAAAATCACGGTGATGATACTTGCACAGTTATCACGGAAGAGTGAAGAGAGAGCAGACAAGAGACCGATGTTGAGTGACCTTCGGGAATCAGGTGCAATTGAACAAGATGCCGACATCGTGATGTTTCCATTCCGACCAATGTACTATGAGCAAGAAAAACCCGAAATGGAAGAAGCGGAGTTGATAATCGCAAAGAACCGAAACGGAGAGTGCGTGACAATACCGACATACTTTGAAGGAATGTACACAAGTTATAAAGAGAAGATATGAAACACGGTTCATTGTTTAGCGGAATAGGTGGGTTTGATCTCGCTGCCGAATGGATGGGATGGGAGAATGTCTTTCATTGCGAATGGATGGAGTTCCCACGAAAAGTATTGGACTATCACTTCCCTGATGCGGATAGTCACATTGATATATGTAAAACTGATTTCAAAAAATATGCAAACAAAATTGACATTCTTACTGGAGGATTCCCCTGCCAACCATTCTCCCTTGCCGGGAAAAGAAAAGGCACGGATGATGAACGCTACTTGTGGGGCGAAATGCTACGAGCAATTCAAGAGATTAAACCCAAATTCGTCATCGCAGAAAATGTCTTTGGTATCACGAATATTGATGGCGGATTGGTATTCGAGCAGGTGTGCCTTGACTTGGAAACTCAAGGGTACGAAGTTCAGCCGTTTATTATTCCAGCTTCAGCCAAAAACGCACCGCACCGAAGAGACCGATGCTGGTTTGTTGCCTACGCCAACGGCAATGATGGACGAAGCACCAATAGAGAAAGTGGATGCCAGGAATCAAAAACAAATGGAGAAGGGGAACAGTCCGTTTATTCTCGGACTTGGACAACAAGCAATGAGGGGGATGCTACCGACACCAAGAACTGCGGATGCAGAAGGGGGATGTGTCAAAAATGTGCAGATGGAAAACGGGAATTATTTCAGAACCAACAAGGAGGGTGTGAGATGGGGTGTGAAATTGAGGGATGTTGTGGAGTCGGGGATGCTACCAACACCAACGGCAATGGATTCAACGAACGCAACGGCAACAATGAAATCAACACAAGTGAAGGAGGGGAGTATGCACTCGGTGACATTGACAAGAGCAATGGCAATGGGGATGCTACCGACACCAAAAGCAATGGAAGCTCCATCGGCAAGTTGGGAGAATCGCAAACCAAACAGCAAGTTCAAACCAGGAGTGACATTGACGGATTTGAAAGTGTGGGGGATGCTACCGACACCAACGGTATCGGACAAGAACGGAAGCGGAAGCAAGGAGGCGTTGGAAAAAAGGGGGAGAGGGGAACGCAACGATTTAGGCAGTTGGGCAACAATGAACACCGATGGGAAAAATTCCCAACTCAATCCCCGGTTTGTGGCGGAGATGATGGGATTCCCACCGAACTGGACGGAATTACCTTTTCAAAGTGGAGAGCAGAATCAATCAAAGGATATGGGAATGCCATAGTTCCACAAATCGCATATCAACTTTTTGAAATAATACAAGAACTAAATGCAAAATAACATTCTAATGAACCCGTATCAAGAAACCCACAACCTGAAGCAAGAAATTCGCAGATTGCGTTTACAGATTACAGAGATAACCGTCAAGCACGACAAAGAAATTAAAAGGCTTAAACAAGAAATCATCAACCCCAAGTGCGATTTGAATACCATTGATGCTGACTGGACAGATGCAATGAGGGTTTGTTGTCAAGCCTACGATGTGACACCTGATCTTGTTATTTCATCATTGAGAAAACAATCGGTGGTGTATGCCCGTCATATGTTTTCCTTCATTTGCCGTAAGCATTTGAAGATGACATTCTCATCAATTGGCTATATATTAGGGAGAGACCATTCCAGCGTGATGAATGCCATCAATGTGTTTGACAATTTAATTACACACGACAAAACCATACGACAAACCTATGAAACATCCGTTCAGTTATTGGGTGATTACTTGCACCAAAGGACTCTCGTCATCGATACACATTTTGTATGAGGAAGATCAGGTGATAAGATGTCAAAAAAAATACGAAAAAGATGGTTATATTTGCATTATTGAAAAGAAAAATTGAATAAAGCCGACATCATATTGGAACTATCCAAAGCAGATTGGCTGAGGAAAGCAACCAAGAACATTGCAAAAAACAATGAGTTGGCAAGGGAGTTGTATCAATTTTACTTTTTGACTATACTTGAGAAACCTGATGAGCAAATTGAAAAAATATACAGAGACGGATACATCCAGTTTTGGTCAATCCGTCTTTTATACCTTTGTATCAACGGCAACCGGCATCCCTTTGGCGAATCAAGAATATATGATCAACACGATGTGTACGAGCTTGACTTCGCTGAGGAGATTGACTTACTGGATGAGAGGGAACAAGCCGAAGGAATTGAACTTGAACGAATCAACAAAATAAACCAAGTCACAGAATCAGCATATTTTTATGAAAGGGAGTTATTCAAACTATGGTGTTCAGGAATGTCAGCAAGGGCAATCCACCGGAAGACAGACATCTCCGTTCGTGAGGTGCTGCGAGTGATTAAATTAATGAAAGAAAGATGCACACAGAAATAATTGGGATTGCTTGTTTGGCAATCATCATCGTAAACTTTGGCAAACCAGCCGATCTATTAAAACGCTATCTGTACGGAAGCGATTATTCAAAATGGAAGCGAATGAAACCCCTTGACTGTGCGTTCTGCTTGTCGTGGTGGTTGGGTTTGTCCTTTTTCCTATACACATACGGTTGGGTGGGGATACTTTACGCATCCATCGCCACCGTGATTGTCGCACTATTAGAAACTAAACTATGACACCACAAGAGAAAGCGAAAGAATTGGTTGACAAATTCACCGTAGTTGGATTGCAACAACGAAACGAAGGGATTCAATGTGCATTGATTGCGGTTGATGAGATAGTAAAAGAAATTGAATGTAACGAATTTGATTTTCAATCAAATGTTCCAATGTCGGTGTATACATATTGGAAAAATGTAAAACAAGAAATAGAAAAACTATGAGCAACATTGAATTTATACTATCACTACAACCGTTGTACGACAACTGGAAGAAAACACAAGTATTTGCACCATCACCAGAACAAGGGGCAATCCTGAACAATGTCCACCGTGAAATCTTTGGAAGGAACTTGCCGAATTGCAGTACCTGTATAACCGAAGCCTTGCACTCACTTTTGATATGGGCAAACCAACAACAAGAAGCCATCACCAAAGCACAACTTGCCGATGATGAGCAGAAACCAAAGAGGAGAAGAAAGAATGAGCAATAAACAACAAACGGCAGTGGAGTGGTTATGGGAAATAGCATATAATCGAGAATTAACCGTTGAAGATTGGAAACAAGCCAAAGAAATGGAAGTGATGGGAAAGGAAACGAGTTATGCCGATGGTTACAAAGAAGGTTATAAACGAGCAATGGAATTGGTAGAGTGGGGAATTACAAAAAAAATAAAGGGCTAACAAATGAAAGCAATCATTGAATTCAACCTTGACGAAGAACGAGCAGAGTTTGACTTTGCCATCAATGGGTCAAAATATCATTCAGTTATTTGGGACTTAGACAACCACCTAAGAGGATTAACAAAATATCCACCTGATAATCAAAGCGAAGACACCTACAACGCATTGCAAGAAACAAGAGACAAACTGAGAGAATTGCTGAATGAGTACAATCTTGAGTTATGAAGAAACACACTATGGTATATTTCAATCACTTTGGCTATGACATAAGTGACTTCATCCCTTGTGAGGTGTGTGGTCAAACTGCCGTGGACATCCATCACATTGAACCAAGACAAATGGGAGGGAGTAAGGAAGCCGATGCGATTGAAAACCTGATGGCATTATGTCGTGAGGATCACATCAAGTTTGGAGATAGGAAACAATACAAGGAGTGGTTAAAATCCATTCACGAACAAAGATTGTCAATGGTAAAATAACAGCGAAATAACAACGAGAGCAATGGCAAATGAACAGAACTTGAAACCATTCAAAAAAGGTGGGGATGAAAGGATAAATCTGCAAGGAAGACCGCAGAAACTCATCACACAAATGAAGGAGATTGGGTACACCAAATCCCAAGTTGAAGATACGATGTTGTCAATGTTGTCGCTTGGGCGTAAGGAACTGGAGAAGATAGACCGTGGTGATGAATACACGATAATGGAACGCACCATTGCCGGGGCATTGCTCAAAGGTCACGACAAGAACTCTCTGTTTAACTTGGAGATGTTGTTAACACGATCACAAGGCAAACCAAAAGAAACAATTGACCAAACGATAGAAAGTAAAAATTTCACAATAACTTTGAATTTAGATGAGAGCAAGTTGGAGAGGTGATGATAAACTCCCACCACAAGACGAAGACATCCAAGTGGTTTACACTACGGATGCAAGAATAACTTTGGCAAGGTACTTTGATGACCTTTGGGTTGATGAGTACACCAATGCAATTATTGATGTGGCATATTGGATGCCTATCCCAGTAACCCCGAACGAATGACATCACAAGACAAAGCAGAAGAAATCAAAGAATCGTTCAACAACTCGTTGACGGTGAAGGATTGCTCATTGGTTGCAGTTGACCAAATCATTGAGGCGTTGTCTCATAAAACTTGGGAGAATCGCAATGAGTTGATGTTTTATTTGGAGGTCAAAGAAATACTTCAACAACTATGAGAGTTATCCAGTCGGGACATCTTGGTGATTTGATCTATTCACTCACGGCAACCAAGCGAGTTGCAGAGTTACACGGTGGAGTAGATTTCCACATCGGATTCCGTGAGCAGAATACTGTTTCCGGTCATCCAAGCGGAGGATACTGTATGAACTTAAACTCATACGAATATATCAAGCCATTACTTGAGCATCAATCGTACATAAGAAAGGTTGAGATGCACTCGCATATTGATATGGGGTATGACTTTGATAAGTTCAGGCATCACGGGTTGAATCTCGCTGCTGGTGATTTGAGACGCAATCACTTTCTTATCTATCCCGAATTGATTACAGATCTTCACGAACCTTGCATTGAAGCCAGTGAACCGATTCCATACTTTGCGGACAAGATTCTCTTGAACTTCTCTGCTCGTTATCGCAATCACGATATCAACTATTTCCCATTGAAGGAACACAAGTGCGTTTTCTTTGGATACGAATCCGAGTACATCGCATTTACAGAGAGATGGCAGTTGGATTGTGAACTATTGAAATGTCAGGATGCTTTGATGTTGGCAACCATTGTGGGCAGTTGCAAGGCGTTCATTGGCAATCAGTCAAGCACCTACGCAATCGCAGAGCAAATGAAAGTAAAACGATTGCTTGAGGTATGCGTTCACTCACCAAATGTTATACCTGTCAACAATGGCTTTGACTATCTCACGAATCAAGGCTTTAATTACTTACTTAATACCCTATGAAACTTTTAATACTAACAGACGGAATCAATGGTGTGGTTTACCATCGCATTTACGCACCACATTTGAGAATGCAGATAAACGGAGAAGCGGTGGTTGATGTCTGCCAATCACAAGCCGAATGGATGACGGTTGACCTTGCACCATACGATGTGATTGTTTTCTCACGATGGCTTGGAAAGAACCAGTACGATGTCTTGAAACGCATCACGGATGCCGGGAAGCCTTATGTCATAGATGTGGATGACTATTGGGTACTCCCAAAATACAACCCTGCATACTGGGCATATCGCAAAGGAATCAAGAACGCCATCAAGGATGCCATCAACTATGCGGATGCGGTATTCTGCACAACTCAAAAACTCGCCAATGAAGTGAGGACAATTAACGAGAATGTCTACATTGTGCCAAACTGCCTGGATACATCTCACAACCAATGGAAGCAACCAAAGGAGAAGAATGAGAGAGTGAAAATAGGATGGGTTGGTGGAATCACACACGAGGAGGATTTGAAGCTCATTGCGGATGACATCAATTCAATGGATGTGGATTTATACATTTGCGGATACACTCCAAGTGATCATTGGAACAACATTGTCAAACTGATTCCAAAAGCCAACATCGTTCAAGGCACTTCGGTATTTGAATACGGTGAGGTCTACAAGCATTTTGACTTTGTACTTGCACCCCTTCAGGACAACCACTTCAACAACTGCAAATCGGAGTTGAAGATTGTGGAAGCCGCTGCCTATTCTTTGCCCATTATCTGTTCGGCAGTTTACCCATACTTATACCATACCGGAAATGATGGTGTAATCTTCGCAACTCAAAATAACTGGAAGGCATCCATTGAGAAATTGATTGATGCTGGTCATTCGGTGAGACAATCAATGGGCGAATCAAATCGCATCTATTGTGAGACCTACCACAACCTTGAACTGCACAACCTAACACGATTGAGTGTTTACCAAAGTTTATGCAAATAACCTATCAAAGACCATATGTCACGAGTTACCAAAAAGACATCCTTGATTGTGATGCTCGTTTTACCATTACTGCTGCGTCTACAAAGACGGGCAAGACGGCAAGTCATATCATATGGTTATTTGAACAAGCGTTGAAATGCAAGGACAATCAATCCGTGTGGTGGGTTGCACCGGTATACCAACAAGCGGAGATTGCATTCCGAAGGATGAAGTCACAAGTCACAGACAAGAATTTCTTCATCAGCAACGAAACCAAACTTTTGCTCACGCTTCCAACGGGTGCAAGGATTGAATTCAAATCAGGGGAGAAGCCGGACAACTTGTATGGTGATGATGTGTATGCTGCCGTGATAGATGAGGCATCAAGGATGCGTGAGGAATCGTGGTATGCTATGCGTTCAACCCTAACTGCCACACAAGGCAAGTGCAAACTGATTGGGAATGTCAAAGGGAAAAAGAATTGGTTCTACAAGTTAGGGGAAAGGGCAAGAAGCGGTGAGAATGAATATAAGTATTTCAAGATTACTGCATATGATGCCGTCAAGGAAGGGATTCTCAAACTTGAGGAGGTTGAACAAGCCAAACGAGATCTCCCACTTCATGTCTTTAACGAGTTGTATTTGGCAGAACCAGCCGATGACAAGACAAACCCATTCGGAATTGATGCAATCCGCAGTTGTTACAAGCCAGTAACCAACAAAAGTGTTGTTGCTTGGGGTGTGGATTTGGCAAAGTATTCGGATTATACAGTTATAATTGGTTTAGATGCGAATAATTGCGTATCATATGTTGACCGATTCCAAGCGGATTGGTCGCAAACATTGGCAAAGATTACGACATTGATTGGTGTGATTCCTGCATTCGTGGATTCAACAGGTGTTGGGGATCCTATCGTTGAGCAATTGCAACGAAGCCATCCCCGAATCAAAGGATTCAAGTTCACATCACAGAGCAAACAACAACTCATTGAAGGGTTGGTCATCAGCGTACAAAATAGGGAGGTGTATTTCCCTGAAGAACCGATTGGGAGTGAGATGGAAAACTTTGAATTTGAATACACAAGAACGGGTGTGAGGTATACTGCACCACAAGGATTGCACGATGACTGCGTGATGGCTTTGGCTTTGGCAGTTGACTGCAAGAAACACAACAGACCTGGAACTTTTTATTTTGCTTAAACCGTTACAAATTGAAACGATATGAACTGGAACAACATAACCATCCACCAACTGCAAGAGATACACTCTTGTCGTGATATGTCCAACATTGAACGGACAATGAACATACTTGCCATCGTTAACAACTGGACAATGGACAAGGTAGAATCAATGCCGATTGATGACCTTACAAGAGAGTTCAAAAAGTTAGAGTTCTTGAATGAGCTTCCAAATAGACCTGTGCAATTTATGTTCAAGCATAAAGGCAGATATTTCCGATTGGCAAAAACACCGAACGAGATTTGCGGTCATCACTTCATTGAACTCCAGCAAGTGTTCAACGGAGATACAATTGAAAGCCTTCACAAGATAATGGCTTTACTTGCATACGAGGTGGATTTCTTTGGCAAGTCAAAGACCATCAAAGACGCACAAGCACACTACCAAGACAAGTGCGATTTGTTTTTGTCAATGGATGTACCGCTTCCCTATTCCTATGCAGTTTTTTTTTCGGCAGCCTATCCAAAGTTATTGCAATGTATCCACTCCTTTTTGAAGGAGGAGATGAGCAAATTGGAGAAGCAGTAAGTCCATTCAATTGGCTGGAGATGGTGCATCATATGGCGAACAAAGACCGCACAAAGTGGGATTTCTTTCTTCATATGCCATTGATTGAATTCCTCAATGCTATGGCTTTCTATAAGCAACAATCAAAAGACAAGTTGAAACGATTAGATCAGGCATCAACAAAAGGATTTGAGACCTATGTCATTGCTTGTTTGAATGAGATGTTGTAACAAATAATAGTGCAAATTTGTTACGGCAGTATTTCAAATTATTGCCAATTTATAGGATTACTGGCAAATGTTAGTTGTTAAATTTTTCCACTATACTCGGTGATTACCCGAATAAATGCATGAATTTTTCCAGTATATTCATTCCTAAAAGTCATTTGTTGCGATAAGTATTGGGAATCACTACTGATTGCAAAGTATTTATGTCTGATTTGTCCATCATAACTATACGCATCCGGGTATAATGTGTTATATATCGGACAAATTATACGCTTTTGCGTATTATAAGACACATTGTGCAATTAATATGCAATTCACCGGTAAATTGTGCAACCCCTGATGCACATTTGGAACGCATTCCAACGAGTGCTATTTTTGTGTGTGGCATTATCTATCACTCAACAACCCAACAGTTATCACCCAGCATTCAATGACACGAACTTCGTGATCACTGAATCTTCAGGTGGGATCTACACAAAGGACAATTTCAAGTTCATTGCAGATGTCAAGATCGCATCAACTACCGTGGCTAAACTCAAAGCACCCATCTATTTTGGAAGTACCAACAAAGGGGTGTTCAACATTGGGCGAATCTTGGAATCTTATGTGACCAACAATTGGGAGTTCACCGATTCATCACCAAGCGGATGCGTAAACTCATTCACGGATTACAAGGTTGAATTTGGGTATGAGTACTCACCATCAGCAACGGGAACAATCACCGAATATCTCAACTTGAGTTCAGCAACTGGAACAGTTTGGAACGCATCATTGAACCCATTTGATTTGGTGACATATGCTGAAGGGCAATATCTTGCCACATCCACATCCGCAAAGTTCTTGACCAATGTGAGAACACGAACCATCCACAGAACGCAAAAGGATTGGCTCTATTGTTTGAAGGGAGATGCTACAAGCGTTTTGATTACTTACTCCGATGCCAGTACACAAACATTCTCTTTGCCATCTTCAAAGGTCGTGAGGATTCCCGTGGGTAGCCAATTGACAATACCCGGTGGGGCAACCTATTTTGATGTGGTGTTGAAGGCGAGTGGTGTTTCCAAATCCGAGACATACCGATTCAACATAAAAGATGAATGCAGTAAGTACGAAACAACTGACATCTTCTTTATGAACCGTTTGGGAGGCTTTGAATCCTTCCGTTTTAATATGGTGCGAAGAGACAACTTTGAAGTCACACGGAAACAATTCCAACAGAACCCATACACACTTGGTGCAAGTTACGGATATCAAACATCTGCAAGAACTCGCACCAATTATCACACGGAGACAAGCCAAAAAATCAAACTGTTTAGTAACTGGATAAACGACACGGAATCGGTTTGGCTGAAAGACCTGATTGAATCTCCGGTGGTGTATATGTATGACGGCACTTTGTATGCGGTCAACATTAATAACGCCAACTACGAGCAGAAAAAGACGGTACAAGATAGGATGTTCAATTTAGAACTTGACATCACTCTTTCATTCGCTGACAAATCTCAACGGATATGATTCAAATCTATGTCAAAATTCCTACATCTCAACTTGAAGAGATTGAGGGAAGTTTTATCAGTAGAACAAACGATGCTATTCGTGAAGCAGATAGTTGCCGTATTTCAAAAGAGGAAGCACTTGGTGGCTCATTTGTCAATCGCAGATTGGATTTGTATGACGATTTTGAGATTTTAATCAACAAGGCAATTGCTGACATTCGTGAACCACAATCACGATCTTCGGAATGGACAAAGACAATCATTATTCCCGGAACGGCACAAAACAACAAACTCTTTTCCCACATTTTTGAGATTGAGCATACTGTTCAAGCATCAACACAATTCGCACCGGATTTCAATCCAAACAAGAAAGCATCAGCAGTCGTTCTGTTAGATGAGATTGAGCAGTTGAGTGGGTTCATTCGCTTAATTCAAATCAATGTCCTTGATTCAACGGACATACAATATGAATGCTCACTTCACGGACAATCTGCAGATCTGTTCACCAACATTGCAGACCTTAAACTGAATCAATTAGATTTCACAGAATACAACCACACCTTGTCAAGTGGGAATGTGATTGATTCGTGGGATGCCCAAATCTACAAGAACGGAGTACAACAAGCCTTTGCCTATGGTGATGGGTATGTCTACGCAATGATTGACAAAGGTCATCCGTCAAACATCACTATTTGGGAAACAAATCAATTCACACCTTGCCTTTATGCAAAGACGGTTGTTGATAAGATATTCACAAATTCAGGGTTTACATACACAAACGATTCGTATTTCAACAACGACAAGTTCAAGAGATTAATCCTACCAAATCCATCCTCATTGACTGCCGATGCAGCCATTTTGGAATCACGGAGGTTCAGAGCTTCTCGCACAACAACTGCTCAATCACTTGATTTGAACTCAATCTTGTTGTTTCAAAACGATTCAAGCGGTGGGAACTACGATAACGGAGGTCATTACAACAACACAACCGGACAATACACCTTGCCTGTGGGCGGTAACTTTGTGTTTGATGTAAACTTGTCTTTGAATTATGTATCAACTGGATATGCACCAGTATTCCAAGAGGACATTTGGCTTGTATTTGGATTGTATGCCAACGGAGTATTGAAGACAACTGCAACTGTAACCGTTGATTTTGGCTCTCCAGCGTTCAATGTGGCTTTGTATTTCCAACCAATAACCTTGCTATCAGGTGAGGTGGTTGACATCCGATTGGCTCAAGTGTGGGATCAAGCAAATACTTACAATTTAACCAATGCACAATTCCAACTTGATATGGGGATTGGCTCTTATATGGAGAATGACCAAACATCATACACCTTTGGTTATGGTGAAACAGTTGATTTTGGGGTGTTCTTGAATTCGGAGATCAAGCAAAGTGATTTGCTGATGTCTTTCATCAAGATGTTCAACCTTTACATTGAACCAAACAAAGACAATCCAAAGCAATTACGCATTGTTCCTCGTGATGAATTCTACAACGGCAGTCAAATTGATTGGACGGCAAAGTTGGATTATTCACAAAGTGTGGAAATCGTTCCAATGGGAGAACTTGAAGCAAACCCATATGTGTTCACATACAAAGAAGGAAAGGATGATGCCAATGTCACCTATCAAGAGAACTACCAATCAAACTACGGTTCACGAACTTACAAGGTAGACAACCAATTCATCAAGAATGAAAAGAAGATTGAGATTGCTTTTTCTCCAACTCAAGTAAGGTCATACAACTCGCAAAAGAATTTTGTCTTGTCGTATATGCCAAACAATCAGGATGGTGATTTGAGGATCCTGTATTATAGCGGTTTGGTTACTGGGGTGAATTGGAGGTTATGGTCGCAATATGCTGGTGTTGGTTTGAATTACGCAAACCGTTATTCATTGCCATTGACATTGCACTACGATTCAATCACTAATCCAACTTTTGACATTCTCTTTGGGATGCCGAAAGAAATCGGAATCGGTGCTGGTTACAAATACACGAATTCAAACCTTGTCAATAATTTCTATTATCGGTTTTTGTCGGAAATAACTGGAAGCAATTCCAAGTTGTTTAGGGGATACTTTAGAATTACTCCAAAGGATTGGTTGAACTTGTCTTTTGCTGATGCTTACTTTTTTGAAGGTCAGTATTGGAGATTAAACAAAATTGAGGATTACAATCCAAGTGAAGATGGTGTGTATTTGTGTGAGTTCTTATTGGCTCAATTCATTCAACCAGCAACTATAACACAAAAGACCATCGGTGCTGGAACTGGACAAGGTCAGCAAGGAGAAACCTATGGTGATACTTATCCGGGTGGAAACAGACCATTCAAGCCAGGTATCAAAGGAGTGACCGTTGGTATTTCACAAGGTGGTGGAGGATTGGTTCAAGGAGATGGTGTGGTTCAAAACAACAATGCAAAGGATTCATTTTGCGTGGTATCTACCAACACAACATTTCAGGCTGGGACGGATGGTAGTGCTGCGATATTATGCAATGATTTTGCAGTTACTAAAAAGGACACATTGTATGTCGGCAATTACGAGATGTATCCATCCTTTTTGAGTGGTGGTTCGGTCAAGACGGTAACGGCAAACACAACGGCAACAAAAGACGATAGATTGTTTTTGGTTGATACCACCAGTGGAAGCAAGACAATTACCTTGCCTGATCCAACTGGGTTGAGTGGGAAACAATTCGTAGTTAAAAAAATCACATCTGGAAGTTCTGTCATAGTTGCTACGACAGGAACGGCAAAGATAGACGGAGGAGATACACACACAATGATTTTACAATGGGCATCACACATCTTTGAAACGGATGGGGTGGATTACTTTATAATAGCAGAAAAATAATGGCAATAACAGCAGCGATTGACTTAACCGTCAAAAAACCTTCATTTGGCTCAATAAAGTCAGAAATCAAACAACTATCTCTTGAAGCACAAAGAGCAGTAAAAGAATTCGGTGCATTCTCACCTGAAGCGAGGAGGGCTGAACAAGCACTTGCTGAAGCACGAGATATGATGGAGGATTTCAATGATCGTGTGGCAGCATTGAACCCTGATAAGTTTGCACAAATCAACACGGTTGTTCAAGGTGTGGCTCGTGGATTTCAAGCAGCACAAGGTGCAGTTGCATTGTTTGGCAACCAATCCGAAGAACTGGAGAAGACATTGGTCAAATTGCAAGGTGCAATGGCATTGGCTGAAGGTCTTGAAGGTCTTGGAAAGGTTCAACAACAATTTGGGGCGTTGGCAAATACAATCAAGGGCAAAGTTGTAAACGCATTTACGACATTAAGAGGTGCAATCACGGCAACTGGAATCGGTTTGTTGGCAGTTGCTTTGGGTTATGTTGTCGGCAACTTTGAGAAATTGAGTGCTGCAATAACAAATGCAATACCCGGATTGAAAACCGTTTCTGCCATTGTTGGGAACTTGGTTCAGCAGTTTACAGATTTCATCGGAGTAACTTCACAAGCGGAAAGAAACTACAAAGCATTCAAGAAATCAATTGAACTTTCCAATGAAGAAGTTGAACAAGAGATTGCGTTGTTGGAAATTGCTGGAGGTAAAGAGTTGGAAATCTTTGAGCAGAGAAAAGAGCTGGTAAGAAACAACATCGCATTGATTGAAGAACGCAGAAAGCAAGGCGTTAAACTGACTGAGGAAGAATTGACCGAAGAAGCAAGATTGTATCGTGAATACAACAATACTTTGAAAGTCATTGATGCGGAAAGGGAAAAATTTGTCTCCGATAAAGCAAAAGAATTTGTAAAAGAGAGCGAAGCGATAAATGATAGATTGGTTCAATTGGATGAAGCAAAATCAGATATTATCACGGCAACCTACATAAAGCAAAATGAAGATGCCATTCAAAATCTTGAAGCGAGAGAAGATAACGAAAAAACAATTATTGATCGCAGCACAAGGGATAAATTGGAATTACTGGAGAAAGAGAAAGAGGAGATGTTGAAGAAATATAAAGACATTGAAGGTGGTCGTGAATACATTTTGGAGTTATATGGAACTCAAAGGAGAATAATTGAAGAAACTCAACAAGCAGAACTTACGGCAACTACAGAAAAATATGCAAAAGAAAGAGCAGATATTGAAATCAAAACTGCAAATCAAATTAAGGATGCCAAATTATCAATTGCCAAAAGCACCGTTGATGGCTTGACTTCTTTGAATACCATCTTGACCAACGAAGAGAAGAAGCGAGAGAACATTCAAAAGGGCATTGCATTGGTTGAAATTGCCATTGATAGTGCGATTGCATTTTCGGGATTGAATGCGGAATCTGCTCAAGCATCTGCGAAGGTCGCTGGTATTCTCGGACCTGCAACCCCTTTGTTCACCGCTGCATATTATGCTCAAGGTGTGGCAAGGATTTTGGCGAATGTAGCGAAGGCAAAACAAATCCTTTCCGGTGGAAGCGGTCAAGGTGGTGTGAGTGCGTCACCCATTGCAATCAATCCACCCAATTTGACATCATCTTCTTTGCCAACGGAAACTGGAGTGGGTTATCCGCAGAAAGTATTTGTAACCGAAGGTGACATCAGCCGATCACAAGCAAGGGTGGGAAACACAAAAAGGGTATCTGTTGTACAATAATGCTATTTGAATAAGATGAAACTACCAGTTTACAAATTAGACATCAACGAATTTGACGAGGAAACAGGCATTGACTTTGTTTCCCTTGTTGAAAACGCAGCCATTCAAAAGGACTTTCTCGCATTCAATGAGCAGTTTGTTAAACCCAATCCAAACGAAAGTGAAGAAGAGTTTGTTCAAAGATGCATCCCAATTTTGATTGGAGAAGGCAAGGATAGTGAACAAGCCGTGGCAATCTGTTATTCAATGTATCAAGATAAAACACAGATGCACAAATTTGCGATCCAAGATGAAGAGAAAAGAATCGTGACTGGTGCTGCGATGATTGCCGATTTACCCATCTATCGCAGAGATGACATCCGTGGTGAGTACTATGTGGTTTTTGACAAGGAATCTATCTTCAAGATTGCGAAGAAATGGGCGAGGTCAAATCAGTACAACTCCGTGAACGCACATCACAAAACACCCATAATGAATGGCGTGAGCTTGTTTGAATCATACATCATTGATCGTGAAAGAGGGGTGATGCCACCAAAGGGATTTGAAGAAGTTGCCGATGGAAGTTGGTTTGTCTCTTATCTCATTGACAACGATGATGTGTGGGCAAAAGTGAAATCCGGTGAGTTCAAAGGATTCTCGGTAGAGGGTGTTTTTGATTTTCCCGAAGACAAAGAAGAACAACTGATTGAGCAGATGAAAGAGATTCTCTCAAGGTGGAATGGAAAGTAAAATTGCAACAAGTAAACATAAACTCTAATTTTATACAAATGAACGCAAAAGAAACATTGAAAGAAATCCGGACAATGCTCGGATTCTCTGAAGAAGAAATCAAAGTTGAGATGGCAACTGCCACCTTGACTGATGGAACAATCGTTGAATGGGAAGGTGAATTGGTTGTAGGAACTGCCATCTTTGTTCAAACTGCTGAAGGTTCAATTCCAGCACCTGACGCAACTCACGAGGTTGAAGGTGGTTTGTTGGTGACAACTGTTGACGGAATCGTAACTGAAATCGTTGAACCAGAAATTGAAATTGAGATTGAAGCCAAAGAAGAGTTTGCAACCGTATCTCATTTTAATGATGTTGTGAGCAAGTTGGAAAGTGCAATCGCTGAATTGTCTGCAAAAGTTGTGGCTTTGTCTGCATCTAACACCCAGCACAAAGAAGCAATGAGCAAAGCAATTGACCTAATTGAAAAGGTTGCTGATTTGCCAAGCGAAACCCCAATCAAAACTCCAGTTTCAAACAAAAAGAATGATCAGTTTGAAGCACTTAAAAAATTCAAAAACGCAATAAATAAATAAAACTATGTCATTTTCAGTAGGAACACTCGCAAACTACACCAATGAGCAGTCAACTGACTTGTTGGTAAAAGCCCTTTTCGGGTCAAAAACTGCAACCTTGTTGCAATCTTCTAACCAAGTTCAAGTTGGTGTAAAATCTGCATCTGCTTTGAACATCCTTGCTTCAACCGTTTTCTTCCAAGCCGATGGTTGTGGTTACAATCCAAGTGGTACAACTGCCTTCACTCAGCGTAACATCACCGTTGGTGCTGTAAAAGTTGAAGAAACTCTTTGCCCAAAGACATTGGAAGCAAAGTGGATGCAAACTCAAATCATGCCTGGTTCACCAACTATGATTCCTTTTGAAGAGCAAGTAGGTGCTGAAAAGGCTGCCGTTATTGCACAAACTTTGGAAGTTGCAATGTGGCAAGGTGATACCGCTTCTGGTAATCCTAACTTGAATCGTTTTGATGGATTCAACAAAATCATTGCTGCCGCTTCTCCAGTATTGGCGAACTCTGCACCAACTACATTTGCTTCAATCACCGCTGCAAACATTGATGACATCTTGGATCAGGTTTACGCCAACATACCCGCTGCCGTTGCTGAAAAAACTGACTTGGTTTGTTTCTTGGGAATTGATGCCTACAAATTGATGTTGGTTAACTTGAAGAACGCTAACTTGTTTCACTATGTTGCCGATGCTGCCACTTCAATGGAGATGGTTTACCCCGGTACTAATATGAAGTTAATCGCTGTTGGTGGTTTGAACGGAACTAACAAGATTGTTGCTGGTTCTTTGAGCAACTTCTTTATGGGTACTGACTTGATTGA
>Ga0181363_1000094_pt1 | contig 26109 bp, 36 predicted proteins | sample Fa13NDMLBSN_FD_130109 | JGI IMG/M metagenome (GOLD analysis project Ga0181363, IMG submission 130109) | Freshwater viral communities from Lake Michigan, USA - Fa13.ND.MLB.S.N | ecosystem: Environmental > Aquatic > Freshwater > Lake | place: USA: Michigan | collected 2013-09-23
GATCCCGATGGATTACGACTGCTATCAGGGGCACGGCCAGACCAACACGCGGTGGGATTATGAGCGCGGCCGATTGCTGGGGCTCATATTCCAAGGCCCGCTAAAGCTTGGCCACCGGGTTAACCCGATGGCCGTCTATGAAATGAAACGCGCCTATCAATCAGGCTGGGTGAGGTGAAAGGGGACAACGTATAGTTGCATCTAAGGCCCGCGCGACAACCCCTGGTCGAAAGACCGGGGGTTTTTCTTGTGCGGACCAGCCGCGATCCTTTGCATCTAAGGCCCGCGCGATCTAAGGCCCGCGAGGTTCTATTGCATCTAAGGCCCGCGAGGCCGCCAGTTCAAGGAACATGGACCACGAATCGTAGGGATTGCGGTATCTGATTACCATATCAGGCTCCGTGGCCCCCGTTCCATCTTCCCAAAGATTGAGAATCTTGTCGCCCCCATATATTTTAACGACCTCTGCCTGAGGGTGGCTGACCAAGTTCCACACATTTCCCATTTTCTGAGAACGCGCGGTTTGCCAAGCAATTTGAGCTGGCCGCCATAGCCCGGCCGTTTTGTAGGCCTTGGTCTTGCACACCTTCAGCTCGCACCAGATTTCAATGCCCCTAGGACGGCCAGAAACGGGCCACAGATAGGCTCCGTTGATGTCGGGGATACCTGCCCCCACCCGCGCCTCGATGCGGGTCCAGTGGACGTCTCTGCCCGTTTCCTTCTTGAGGTGTTTCCAAAGCGCAGTTTCTGTATTCACTCGTCGATCTCCGCTTCGAGACGCGCCCGCTCTTCAGGGGTGACAAAATCTGGCAGGTCATCCGGGTCTCGGCTACTTGCGATCATGTCGAGCGTCGGGGCGGTCTGTTCGATCAAGATCGGGAACTGGGCCTGAAGCTTGGCGATCTCGGCCAATACTTCTTCTCGGTCCATCTGGTCGATCTTGCCGACCAAGATCTCGCTGCGGCTGATGTACAACCCGGCCGCCTGACCTCGGCTCTTCTCGGCCGCGTGCGCTGCGGTGTAGTTGCCCTTCTCCAGAGCCATGTCACGGATGCGGGCAAGCTGCCTGATGTGACCATCAAAGGTCACCTCGTACTTCTTGGCCAGCTCTTCCTTGATCTCGGCTATGCGGGCAACGATGTGTGGGTAGTCTCGGCCGTTCAAGAAACGGGATGCGGCCCACGAAGCGGTCTTCTCTCCGAACCCAGCAAGCTTGGCCGCCTCCGTTCGGGTGACGTCCTCGGTGGCATAGATCCGGCAGAACTTTTCCTGCTTCTCCGTGAGGCCCTTCGTTTTGGGGTTCACCAAGATATCAAGCTTGGGCTTGTGCGTTTGTTTGGCTCGCGCCATGCGGCAGTCCTCCTGTCCGTCACATGGTTTTACTATAAGGGAAGCAAAATGTCACAGGGTTGATCACAGGGTTAAACCCTTGTGTACCAGTGGTGTCACAAGGATCACAGGGTTGTTTGAAACCCTGTGACAGACCCTGTTTCAGGTCCGCCGATAGTTGTTAAAACTATGCATTATATCAACATATTATATACTAACATACTTACCAACCTACCGCGCGCGCGGCCGGAAAAGATCAATTTTAGAACAACCCTGTGAACCCTGTGACACCACTGGTAAATGGGCATTTAACCTTGTGATCAACCCTGTGATTTTCTCTCTGCTCTATAGCAAAGGTCCATGGTCCGCGTTTCTCGTATTGACATCATTTGCACCCCATGCCATGTTGCTCCCCTCGTCACAGAAAGGACGTTGACCATGCCGATCAAAGCTTTGCACCCGACCCCTCAGTCTCAGTCCGCCTATGCGATCCTCTGCCAGCTCGACGACCTGTTCGAGAAGGACGACTTCTTGGGCGCGTGTCGCCTGTTCAACGAGATCGAGGACGACGACGTTTTGACCATCGTCCTGCGGTCGTATCCGAACCTGATCAAGTTCGACGCCCGCGGCAACTACATCGGCCCGGTGGCCAACGAGAACGGATGGACGCCATGACCAAGCAGCCTTCTTTGAACTCCCCCCTCCGAATCGCCTCAAACAACTTGAGGGAGATAGGCGAGATGCTGTTCCACATCTCCGTCTTGCTGCATGACCACCCCGATCATTGTGAACCCTTCTCTGAAAAGGTGGAGGCCATGGAGCAGGAAGAGCTTCTGGGCCTTCTGCAAGACCGCGAGATATCCACACGCGCCTTGTGCCTTTTGCTCGGGGACCAGTGCCGAAACATGCAGGGGACCGTGGAGGGGGTGGCCGCGGACCTTTCCGAGATGGAGGATGATAATGGCTGAGGACGCCAACATGTGGGACGATCTCGACAGGATGATCACCACCCTGATCGACGCCTTGGACGCCGTGACGGCCGACGTGGAACGCTACGGCCTGTACGACCCCAAGAACCACGACGCCCCTTGGTGGCCGCAGAGCGCCACCGAGGCTCGCAACATGCTCCTCCGCCTTGACCAAATCATCCGTGCCGAGAAAGGGCCCGACCAATGAACGCCTACCGCATCACCCTTGAAAAGTTTGTCAGACTGCAAACTGAGGTCGAAATTTACGCCCTGACAAAAGATGCCGCCATCGACATGGCCGTCACGGAGGGCTTGGATATCGACACGGCCCAGTGGGACCACTGTTCCACGGAGGACTATGTCGTGGCCGACGTCACCGAGGTCGAGGAAGACCCGGAGGACGACTACGACTGGTTGGAAGACCCCTGCGACCCGGCCTCGCGCCACCACTACTGAGGACACCCAGATGAGCTACTGCACCTTCCACTTCGAAGAGGTTCCCGTGACCTACAAGGGCCAAACTCTGATGGCTGACGGGTCTTTCTGCGTCGAGTTCGACGAACTCGATCCTGACCCATCTGTGGGCGATCCCGGAGGCCCTGAGATTGTCGATTACTCCGACCTCGAAGTCACCCTCACCTCAAACGAGGGCGAGGAGCTGTATGTCGGCGACGACGCCGAACTCCATGAGCTTTTGAAACAGCTCGCCCGGAAGATCCCTGAAGACGCCGTGTACATGGCCATCGTGGAGAGCATTCGATGACCAACATCGTGAAGCGCCTGCGCGAAGGGGTGGCCTGTGGCGACGACCCTATCGTCGATGAAGCCGCCGACTACATCGAAGCTTTGGAGCGCCGCGTCAAGGTCGCTGAGACAGCCCTGCGCAAGCTCGCGCGTGGCGAATTGCGACTGTCCAAGGTCGATGGAACGAGCGTCATGTTCGGCCCGGCAGACGAGCGTCTGGTCCGCCACCTTCGGGAGATGGAATGGGCGCTTCTCGAAGTGCTCGAATATTTCGAGGACAACGCCGATCTCATCATGGGACCGGAAGAGGACGAACCGAACTTCCACATGCAGATGGCTTGCATGATCAAACAGGTATTGGAGATGGAACCATGACTGAAGGTGGAAAGATTGAAGAGAGAAAGTTCTGCGTGAACTGTCGTCACCACTATCACAACTCTGGAGCGTCGCCCTCGATCCCTGCGGGCCATCGCTGCACACACTCAGAGCTGACTGGTTGGGACTTGGTCACTGGAGAACGGACCTTCCCCCTCTGTCGCGACATGCGCGCGGTTGATGCGTGGTGTGGCCCTGAGGCCAAGGACTACGACCCAAAGATCCCGGTCATGCGCCCGTATGCTCCGAAGGAGAAGAAGTGATGATCAGCAAAGACAAACAATACCGCACCCGCGATGGCCGTGAAGTGCGTATCTATGCGACTGATGGTGCTGGCAACCATGCGGTTCATGGCTCAATAAAAATGAATGATGGATGGCGTTGCACAACGTGGCAAGCGGATGGTCTTGTTATCGCAAAAGAAGAGCATTGTGCTGACCTCATTGAAGTGAAGCCACGCATCCGCCGCACCTTTTGGATGAATGTATATCCAGAAAATGACATTCGCCCATATGAGGACAAATACGTTGCTGATGCTTGTGAAACCCTTCGTAACGTAATGGGGGTTGAAACTCGTCGCATTGCCTGCGTGAAGGTTGAGATTGATTGCGAAGAGGGAGAAGGGCTGTGACTGATGATCTTGTGAAGCGGCTGCGTGAAGTCAAAGACTGGTGGCGTGAACCGGGACGCACAGCGGAACAAGCCGCCGACCGCATTGAGGCGCTGGAGAAGGCGCTGCGGCTTGGCGTTGATATGCGCGAAAAGCAAAAAACTTATTTCAAAGATCGATCAAAAGAAAACTTGATTGCATCTAAACAGGCAGAGACAGCATTTGATCGCGCGGCACTAGGGGAGAAAAAAGATGATTGAAGACATAAAAGTCGAACAGAAATACGGATGGGTAACGACGTTCAACCCCGACGGCAGTGCTGAAAAAACATGGGCGATGACCAGCTATCGCATCTTGATCAAGCGCCATGGTCAGTGGACCGAGGTGCCTGTCGAACACATCAACCCGCAACCGCCAACCGAGCAAGATTGGGACTAACGCCATGCGCAATGAGAAGGAAGTGCGCGACTACGTCACCTCATTGGGTGGCGCAGTCTTAACGATCCGTCGAAGCACACACTGGGTGGTCACCGCAGAGTTCGAAGGACAAACAATCTGGTTCACGGTCCCCGTTTCTGCATCCGATCACCGCTCGATGAAGAACAACGCAAAGTGGATCATGGGCCAAGTTCGGCAGGCGAAGGAGAAAGCAAGATGGACTGCGTAAGCATTGGCGACAGCATCGCTGTTGGTCTCGCGCAAGCAACCAAGTGCCGTGATCTCGCGGCCGTTGGGCGCACCGCATTCCAGCAAGCGGCCATTGTCAAAGACACCAAGACAGGCCTTGCTATCATCTCGCTCGGCAGCAACATGCCGACCGATCCGAATCTGTATGTGGACATGCGCTACATCCGCACGAAGGTCAAAGCAGATCGTGTGGTGTGGATCGTGCCCTACCACAGACAAGCAGCCGAGGCCGTGCGCCGTGTTGCATGGCTCTATGGCGATGGTGTCGTCGAGCTGTCCGACTTCAAATCAAACGACCGCGTACACCCTGCAAACTATCCCGCACTAGCAAAGAAGGTGATGAGCAGATGACGGACGAAACAAAACACCACCTGATCTTTCCAAGTTACATAATGGAAAGTCACTTTGAAGGGCAAGCAAACCTTAAGAAGGCTTTTAAGAAAGTGGCCTTGTCTTACTTCAATGGGGATGGGTTTTCAGACGAGATGACGGGGCATGTAACAATGCACCATGAAACGGTGCTTCGACCCTTGTATGAATTTGCAGTCAAAGAGGCAAAAAAGTTTGTGTCGAATTACAACATCGACCCCAACCTGTTTGATTACCACGTCGTAAAGTCATGGATGAACGTCACGAAAAACCGTGAGACGCAGGTGCACGGACACAAGGATGCGCACATCTCGTTTTCGTACTACATCAATGTCCCGGAGGAAGCCAACACACCAATCTTGTTTCAGAACCATGAAAACAAGCACGAGCCATATGCCGGAATGGCTAGGTGGAACAACCCAACAGAGTGGGACCACATCAATTCGTACACTTGGATATTCGACGTGCGCGAAGGGCAGTTGATGGTGTTCTCATCGAACATGTATCACGGAACCATTCCATCCCAACCCGGCCCGGACACAGGTGTTAAGACAATAGCGGCGTTTAACGAACGACGTGTGTGTATAGCAGGGGACATCTTGCTGACCTACAAAGAAAAACAAGCAAAGCCACTTGGCCTACAGCCCGTTGAGAATTGGCGTAAGTTTGAGACGAATAAGGAGACACTGCAATGAGTGATACACCAAGCGTACAAAGCAATGTGCCGATGCCGAAGGTTCGGCCTCGACATCTGCCACTGTATCCGTGGCTGACAATGAAGCCGGGCGATAGCTTCACGGTCCAAGGTCGGACCGCCGCAGCCGCTGCGCGCGGGAGCTTCGACCGCTACAAGCGCATGGGCAAGATCCCAGCGAACTGGAAGTGCATTCAGCACACCGATGAGGGCAGCGATGAAATCCGTCTTTGGCTTTCGGGGGAATAAGATGGACATGGCGCAAGCAGCAAACGCTAACCGCGTTCCGCATATCTTCGACTTCTACTCAGACCCTGCACATGCATGGGTCCGTGTGCCGTGGACGGTGTTTCACGAGCTGTCGATCAACCCCGATATGTTCTCGGAGTTTAGCTACGCTGACGAGGAGGGCGCATATCTCGAAGAGGACGAGGACTTCCCAAAGTTTGAAGCGATCTTCGTGGCCAAGACAAACAAGCGCGCGGTGTTCAACGATCACATCGACGATTATAGCGTCGTGCGCTCGAAACCTCTGATCAAGGATTTCTTGACAGCTAAGTTGGAAAGCTACGTTCCACCTTGGAAACAGGTCATCCTTGACGTGTGCAAGAAGCACAAGGTATCCTACAAGGATGTTCTCGGAGAAGGGAGGACAAACAAAATAGTCAAAGCAAGGCAGGAAGTTTACTACAGGCTGAAGGTGGAACGTAACATGTCCTACTCAGCGGTGGGTAAGCGCCTTGGTAAAGATCATTCCACCATCATGTATGGTGTAGCAAAGTATGAAGAACTTCTGAAGAAAGAGAAGGAGCAAAGCAAATGAGACACGATCAAATTCTGATGGCTGCCGCTGAAACAGTCAATACACGCGGTCAAGCATATGGTGACGTTGATTTCATGTTTGAAACAGCGGCACAGATTGCGACCTTGCTAATCGGAAAACCCATTACAAAATATGAGGTTACGAGCATTCTTGAATCCGTAAAGATGGCACGTCGCCGTGTGAACCCGCTGCTGGACGACAACTATGTTGATGGCATAAACTACGCGACCTTCTCTGGCCAGTTCGCCAAGGAAGCGTTCATCGCGCCAGCAGGCGCTCAACCCACTGTAGAGGACGACATTGCCGCTATGGCAAAGCGGTTTGCTCCCATAAAGCAGGAGAATACGAATGACAAATATCAGGTCAGCTTTGACGGCAACAGCACTACTGTTTCTGTCAAGTCCAGCGATGGCTCACAATGAAGAGTGGACAGGCCACTTCTTCATGACTGACAAGACCTACGTCGCTATGGCTGAACGCAATAGCATTTGGAATGACACTGCAAAGAAAGTTGGGAGCATTCCGAATAACAAGCAAGCGGTCGTCGATGCACTCGCATCTGCAACGCGCAAGAAGCTTGGTGAGAAGTATGTCGATGACGTGCTTCGTTTGGCAAAGTTGGAGTCAAACTTCACCTGCCACATCAAGGGTCCGCAGACGCGCGTTGGTCGAGCCGTCGGCCCGCTTCAGGTGATGCCGTCGAGCGCAGAAGCACTCGGCGTGTCGGCCAAAGATCTGCATCGCTCATGCGAAGCACAGATCGAAGCAGGCTTGCGCCACGTTGAGAAGTGCATCTCGGTCGGAGCAACGACCTTCAAGGCTCTCGCGGCCTGCCACGTTGCAGGTTGGGTGGGCTGGAACCAGAGGCTTGCCAAGCGCCATGAGGAGTACAAGCAGAAGTATATCCGCATGGCCATGGCGATCCCGTCACAGCGCCGCTATGTTGGCGGCTAATTAAAGGATAGTGGGGTTTCCGTTAATAAGGCGACCCCACTATTAACGCGGAGCAAGACATGTCCCACCTAGAGCAGCGTGAGGCGTCCGTACCAAAGCGAGTTGGAAATTGCACCGTCCTTACCGCTGGTCTGATGGACTGTCGATGGGTCACGGACCGTAGGACGAAGAAGGGGTTTGCTATCTTTTGTGGCGAACCCGTCGTGAAACCATCAAGGCCGTACTGCGCGGAGCATTACGCCCTGATCTATGTGAAGATGGAGAAGAAGAAGTGACCACGCAGGCACCGTCATTGGATCTGGGAGAGCTGGAACTGAAGGGGGAGAACCTTGAGTTCTTTGGGGTGGTCTACGTCTTCTACTTCTCAGCCACTCTGGAATGGTTCCCCAAGGAGTTCCATGGGATCCTTACACAGGATGGCTTCAAGTACCGTGGTCGGTGGACCGAAGGCCCCGACTTCGAGGCCCTGTCCAAACTGCTTATGGATGATCCACGCTTGGTCGAGACCGCCACCGAATGCGTCAAGAGGAGAGTTCACTATGCATGAAGTCGATAGCCTCGTCGCCGACATCCAACAGGCGCTACAAGACAAGAAGCCACCCTACATGGAGAAGCGGTACCGCCTCCACCCGGACGCCCTTCTGTACCGTTCCCTTCAGGTCATCGAGGATTTGATGTCCGAGATCCACGAGAGTCGGAACGAGCTGGTCGAACTCGAAGATAAGTTCAAGGATCTGGAAAAGGTGGTGGACGATCTTGAAGATGAGATCCGAGATCTGGTCAATAATAATTGACAATTGAGTTTGAATTGTCAATAATGTCACCATGACTGAGAGCGAACAACTCCTTGAGATCAAAAGGGTTTTCGGTTTGCCGACCCAACTGGCTGCTTTCCTCCAGCTCCTTTTGCACAGGGAGCGGGTGCGGAAGGACGACCTGTCCAAACTGATCTCGACCTTCCACGGCGACCGTCCGTATCACAATGCTGATCGGATGATCGCCTATCGTTTGCGCGCTCAGATGGAGAAGCACGGGGTCGTGATCTTCTCACAGTACGGTGAGGGCTATTACCTGAAGGCCGTGGACAAGTCCCTCATTCGGGATCGCTTGGGAATGCCTCGTCCAGACCCTTCGTAGCCTCGCCCCATGACGGGCCGAGTTCGGCATCGACAACCGAGGGGACTTCGAGGGTGACGCAGTTCTGCATCACGTCCATGATCTTGTCGGCCTGTTCGCGGCTCGACACAGACAGCGCCAGTTCGTCGTGGATCTGGATCATGGGCAGGATGCCAGCGTCGTAGAGGTCCACCATAGCCTTCTTGGTCTGGTCCGCAGCCGAGCCTTGAATCAAACGGTTGAGGGCCTTGTAGGTGAACGCCCGCTTCAGCAAGGTGGTCTCGCCATAGACTTGCCGGGCCTCCTCAAAGGAGTAGGCCTTGTGTGCCCCGAAGGATCGTGGCTCCCACTTGTCGAAGCGGCAGCGGCGGCCAAGCAGAGTACGGATCACGCCCCGGCTGTCGGCTGTCGAGGAGACGCGGGACGTCAGCTCCTTCACGAAAGGAACCTTGTCATGATAGACGGCGAACAATTCCTTCGCGCTCTCGAAGTCGAGGCCGAGCTGCTCGCCCAGCTTGTTTACGCCCATGCCGTAGAACAGGCCAAGGTTGATGGTCTTTGCTTGCTTGCGTGGGACACCCACGATGTCGGCAGCGAGCTGGTGGAAGTCCGACCGAGGGTCAGCGTTATATGCCTCGACGAATTGATCGGCCCCTCGCATCTTCAGGATTGAAGAATAGTGGACCACGATCCGAGGTTCTTGGGAGGAGTAGTCGAAGCTCCCCCACAGTTCCCCTTCCTCCGGCAGGAAGAGGCCGCGAATCAGAGGGCTGATCTCGTTGTCGCGCGCCGGGATTTGCTGAAGGTTGGGCGAGGAATACGAGAAGCGCCCGGTCACCGTGCCCCCGTCGTCGGATCGGAGCTGGTGGATTTCGGCGTGGATCCTGCCATTCACCGTGTGCTTAGTGATGCTGTCGATGAATGTCGTGCGGGCCTTGTTCAGTTCGCGGGCGCGGACGATGGCCTTGGCCACTGGGTGCTCGTGCGTGGCAAGGAAGTTCTTGGTGAAGGAGGGGGCGTCAGATTTTGCCGTGCGTGGGTAGGTCAGGCTGAGAGCGTCGAAGACCTTTGCAACGGAGGCAGCCGCCCAGACATTCACCTCGATGCCTGTCTCCTTCTGGACCTTGCGGAGGATCTCTTCCTCCTCCTTCTGGAGTCGGCCCTTCACCCGGTCGGCCTTTTCCAGATCGACCCGCACCCCGCGCTCGCGCATGGCGAGGCAGACCTTCAGGACGCGCATCTCCAGATCGAAGATCGAGGACATCTCCTCGGCCACGATCAGGCTGCTCAACTGTTGCCACAAGCGCAGGGTCAGGGCGGCATCTTGTTCCGCGTAGCGCCCGACGAAATGGGCAGGCAGTTTCCACATCTCGCTCTTGGGGTCGAGGCCCATCTCCTTGGCCGCTTCGCGCAGCGAGCGTTCGTCCTTGCGCTCTTTGAGATAGTCGAAGCCGAGGTTGTTCAGAGAATAGCTGAAGCGGTTCTCGTCCAGCAGCGGGGCAGCCACCATCGTATCGGCGATCCTGCCCTTGATCTCGACGCCCTCGTGCTTCAGCCAGCCGATGTCGTACATAGCGTTGTGGAAGACGAAGGTGCAGTCCTCCATTGCGCAGACCTCGCGCAGCCAGCCTAGCGTCATCCGTGGGTCGAGGTTTCCGCCGTTGGCATGTCGGATAGGGAAGTACCAAGAAGAGCCCTCCACGGCCACCGCAATGCCAATGACGTGCCCTTTCTTGGTTGCCCATCCAGCGCCCGTCTCTTTCAGATCGGGGTCATAGGTTTCCAAGTCGATTGCGACTAACCTTGCGCCGGACAAATCCGGGTAGACCTCCGGCATCACCCACTCGGTCTCGTGCTGATACTGGAATGTCATTGGTCACCTTCATCGACTGCTTGCAGGAACAGAACGGCCAAGAGTTCTTGACCTTCCGTAAGGTTGTAATCATCTCGTCCTTGCCACAGGCACAGACGGCGTAGACTTCAGCGTCTATGTTCATGTCAGCGGGAACCCCTTCGACACCATTGGATGGATCAAGTGCAACTCTTTCTTTGCCCTTGTGAGACCGACATAGAAGACGCGCTTCTCGTCGTCAGCCTCGTGAACATCCCTCACGCTTCCCGTTACCTTCTGCGGGTAGTCGGTGACAAGCAAGACGTTTGTTGCCTCCGCACCCTTGGCCGAGTGGATGGTTGAGATCCTGATCCTCGGCTTCTTTGTGAAGTCCTCGCCCCTTCTAAGGCACGCTTTGAAGTATACCACTTCGTTGTCTGGAATGGCACCCAAAGCATCATCCCACGGCGCAGTTGTCAGCAGTCCATGGTTGGTGGTCAGATCACCGATGGTCAGCACACAATCTTCTGGCACATCAGGCAGCGTCTTGTGGCCCCGCTGCACTTGCTTGTTCAGCAGCATCTGCCGGTAGACTGCGCGCACATCCTTTGCCGTCAGGCCTTCGCCTCGGCGCAGCGCCTCCCACATCTGGATGGCTTCGAGTGTGCGGTGGTCGATGTCCTTCGACAGACTGAAGGTGTAGAGCATCCCACGCTGACGCACCTCGTCTTCCAACTGCATAGCAAGCTTGCGTGTGCGGGCCAGCAACAGCCAGTCGTCCCGTTCGAGATCGACTTCCTCGCTGTGCCTGTGCCAGATGATGCTGCCATCCTCAGGCCGCGGAAGAAACTCCTTGCGCCTGCGGTGGTGGACGCTGGAGATCAGGCGCTGGCTCATGGCGTGGTGCGATGCTGGGATGCGATAGCTCTGCCCCAGAACCTCCGTCGTGCCTTGCAGGCGGATGAAGTATTCGACATCAGCCCCTGCCCAACGGTAGATAGCTTGGTCGTCATCACCTGCGATCACGACCTGCTTGCTGCGCTCGGCGATCTGGTGGACCATCTGCCACTGGATAGGCGACAGGTCTTGCACCTCGTCGATGAAGACGATGTCGAACTGCGGGGACAGCTTCTGTTGCAGGAAGATTTCCAGCATGTCGGTGAAGTCGTACAGGTCATGCGCTTTCTTGTACGCGCGCAGCCCACGGTCCACATACTCGACCTTGGAGAAGTCGGTCGTCTGGGGGACGGTCGAATGGTTGTAGACTTGGCGCAGCGGAAGCAGGCAGATGCGGGACATGTTGATCACTTCGAGGAAGCGGTCGCCCATCCCGTACTCTTGATACGGACCCTCATCCGCCGGGCGAACCTCCTTGAACGGAGTCACCTTCAGCCACTTCGCGCAGTCTTCGTAATGCGCCCAGCCCATCACGCGCTTCTTGTCGATCCCGGCTCGATGCATCGCGAGGCTGTGCAGAGTCCGGAAGTACGGCAGATCCTTGTAGGTCAGGCCGAACCGCCGGGTCGCGCGTTGGATGGCTTCTTCTGCGGCTCTTCTCGTGAAAGAAAAGTATCCAATTCTTTCTGGAGAAATCCCACGGTTCAGCGCCTCCTCGACCATCGTCAGGAGCTTGGTGGTTTTGCCAGTGCCGGGTGGTCCAAGGATGATGTGCATCATAGAACGTCCGGTACATCCATTGGCGGCAGCTCGATACGGATATCCTCAGACCCAGCAAAGAATGTCTGAGGCATCGCCCACATGTGGATGGTCTTTCCTTTGACCCGCCAGTCTACCTTCTCGGCCTTCATCTCCTTGAGCCGCAAGCCGAGTTGCACGTTGCTGTAGCGGGTGAAGTTGTTGGCCTTGAGATGCTTCTGCAAATCACGGAGCTGAAAGAAGACGTGATCCTCCACCCACACGGCAATGCCTTGCAGGATCTCTTCACGCTCGACGCCACGCGCACGGTCGCAACAGAACGAGATAAAGAGTTCCTCGAACTCACCCTTGGTTGTGGCTTCCGGTGGCACTTCGATGATGGTCAGCGCAGAGAGCAGCGTCTGCATACGAGCAGCCCATGCCTTCTCGCTCATCGTCTTGGGGTAGATGTTGATCTGGTTGAGGCAGTCCTTCTGGAACTGCTTCTGCGAAACGAGACTGTCGGTGCCAAGCTCCACGCGCTTGCCGTCCACGTCCATGATCCAGATGGGCGGGTCGCCGTTGATCTTGGTCAGTGAGCCGAGGTCATTGGCTTTCTGTCCGGGACCGATCCCGAACTTGCGGCCGAGGCACACGTCCTTGTTGCAGTAGCTTGCAATCGGCTGGTCGTCGCACTTGTAGAAGTATTCTTTCTTCTGGAGCTGACTGAGGATCAGATCGACCTCCTTGTCAGACAGCGGCGGTATCATCAGGGTTTTATTGTAATGACGTACACGGTCTTCCCATTTGTCAGGCGCTGCCATGCGTGCGTAGACACCGAGGTTGAAGAGTGAGTTGTTACGACCGCCTTCACCGAAACCTTGGGCAGCGAGCTGTTGCAAACAGGGCGGTCCTTTCGGGAGTATCTCTTCTGCTTTCTTGTGCTCAGTCTCATGATCGAGGAAGGTGTCAGGATCAACTTGACGATGTTCTGCAAAGGTGAGGAACTCTTCTGGTCCAAGGCTTTCTCCCTTGTCGTTGTATCCGTAGCGCGTGGTTCGTGTGCCACCGAAGTACGGCATGTTGAGGAAGTTGCCTGTGTCACCACGATCAACAAGGATCTCTTGTTGTTTCGGGAACACTTCTGATCCCGCGTATCCAAGTAACGCGGCGATGGAGACAAGCTTTGGTTGCAGGTCTGACGCAGCGATCTCCTTCGTAAAGAAGAAGTACATGTGCGCACCGCCAGATTTGGAACGGCACACGATAGCCGGAAGCTTGTGCTTCTCGACTTGTTTGATCAGCGCGGAGTGGTCGAGGTTGTAGACGTCGATGTCCACAGCACCCCAATGGCAGTGATTGTTTGCCTTGATGGGGATGATGCCGAGACCAGTCTCTCCCTTCAGATGCTTTTCCCAATGTTCCACGGTCGGAGGTTCGCGAAGAATGCGGGCTTGGCCCTGCTTCTTCCCGTCCCGTTGTCTGTCGCTCTGCACATTGAATGTGCCATGCGCAATGTTGCTGCCAGCAAGCAGCGCAAAAAACCTTGCCGCAAGGTCCATGCCCTTCCGCCTTTCAAAAAGGGGGACCGCCGAAGCAGCCCCCCGGACCTTGCATTAGAACGGAACGTCCGCGTCACTGGTCGAAGAACCATGGTGATCTGCACCTTGGTCTTCCTTAACCTTCACCTCACCGGCGCGAACGGACTTCGAGAACGCAACACCAAGCTCAAAGATCGCTTTCTCAGTTGCCATGTCGAGGCTGCGGTCATGACTGATTTCCCAGCCGAACCACGAGCCCTTGTCGTTACGCTCTTCGACAGTGCGAAGACGATATACTTGCGACATCATGGGCATGACGAACATTCCGTTCTTACCCATTGCGGTACGCGACTGCATCTGCGTGACCCACTTGCGAGCCTTCTTCAACTGCGTGCTCGTCATGGTCACCAGACAACGCTGCGGCATTCCATCTTCACCGAGCAGCAGCACAAAGAACTGTGCGGTGTTGGTGAGGAGGTTGCCGTTCGGAAGCACGTCGTTACCACGGTCATCGCGGTACGTCGTGTTCACGACCTTGTCGTCAACGTCGTAGGATCCGACATAGCCGCCGCCTTTCTCGCGGGGCTTCCATTCGACATAGCGACGATTGTAATAGCATGGAACTACAAGCACACCCTTGTCGCCATCGTATGCTTCGTTGGCAACGGTGTTGTAGATCATGCCTGCTTCTGCACCATCCACATACGCACCGTCACGCTTGTTCACCTGAGGTGAGAGCTGCGCAAGGATGCGGAGGAATGGGATCGACATGTCCTCAGGACGAACCTGATCCATGCCGAGCGAAGCGAACTGCTCGAACTCTTCTGCAACAACAAGTGCTGTGTTGGACTGCGCCTGAACGGCGACGGCATTCTTAGCCATGGTACTTAGCCCTTCTTAATGGTGGTCTTCTGACCGATGAAAATACCGAACAGTTCTGAAGGGATTTCCTTGCCCTTCTCGATCTGCTCCTTGCAGAAGGCCTTCAATGTGCTCGGATGAACAGCTTCCTTCTGATCGACAGCAAAGCCTTCGTTCTCCAGTTCCTTAACCAGTTCGACTGCTTTGTCGTCTTCGCCCTTTCCGAAGTTAACGGCGACAGTGTTCTTGATGAGATCACCGAAACCGTTGTCCCGCAGCCACTCGTGGGCTGCTTCGGACCGTTCCTTGGAGATGTTGGCGCTGATCACTGTTGAGATCGTGACCTTTGACCCATCCGCCATCTTCAACTCCGTGAGGCCGTGTTCTGCTAGGGCAGCAGGCAAAGCCTCACCAGACACATGTGCGAGATCCTGTTGTGCCTTTTTCAATTCGGCAGTCAGGTCTTCCACGCGCTGTTCCAATACAAGTTGCTGACGCACCAGCGCAGCGACTTGCTTGAGATCGTTGTTGTCTACATTGGACAACTGCATTGCAACGTCTTCGAGGTCCACTTTCTATCTCCTCGTGCTGTGATAAAGATCCACCTCAATGGGATAGTAACGCTCTTCGAGCCTGTCCCATTTGAGTAGTTTGAAGCGCCCATTGTTTGCCAGAGCAGCAAGAGCGCAAGCTATACCAATGCATACGGGATCGCCCGACAGCATTAGGTAATCGTCGGATGTAAACTTCACCAGCTTACGCTCCATCCGACGGAGCGTGGGTATAGCCGAAAGAGCGACTTGATCCTTGGCTGGGATCAAGATGTCGAGGTCGCCAAACTCCAACGCATCAGAGAGATCGCGGCCACGCACTTCTTGTGTAATGTAAACAGTCACGGCTTTCTCCCGTTCGACGCATGCAGACTACTCCGAATCAGTGGGGGTCTGTCAAGCGGGGTTGCACAAATCTTTTTCATGGGCTATTCTTTTTGCCCTGCCGATAGAAAGGGCAATGGACCATGGACATCGTTGATCGCTACAAGTTCAGACTTCCTCCGTACAAGCATCAGTCTGATGCGCTTAGGAAATCATGGGATAAGGATGAGTTTGCTTTGTTCGCCGAGATGGGAACAGGCAAGTCCAAGATCCTCATTGATAACGTCTCCATGCTCTATGATCGCGGGGACATCGACGGCTTTCTAGTTGTAGCACCGAAGGGTGTTTACAAAAACTGGGAGACCATCGAGCTGCCTAAGCATCTGCCGGATCACATCATTCACGACGTGGTCGTTTGGAATCCAGCGACGTCCAAGAAGAACCTAGAACATCTGGCCGAGGCGTTCCGTGATGACGACAACTTGAAGATCGTCGTCATGAACATTGAAGCCTTCTCCACGGACAAGGGCGTGGCCTTTGCCACTAAGTTCTTGAAATCACGGAAGGTTTTGATGGCGGTCGATGAGAGCACGACCATCAAGAACGGCAAGGCCAAGCGCACCAAGAACATCATCAAGACGGGCAAGGTAGCCAAGTACCGCAGGGTGATGACGGGCTCGCCGATCACCAAGACCCCAATGGACTTGTATACACAGTGTGCATTCCTTGATGAGTGGCTGCTCGGCTTTTCCAGCTTCTACTCGTTCCAGAACCGTTATTGTCGCTTGATGAAACGCAGTGTCGGAACGCACTCGTTCAATCAGGTTGTTGGTTACCAAAACCTTAACGAGCTGTCAGAGCGACTCGACAAGTTTTCGTTCCGCATTCTGAAGAAGGACTGTCTCGACCTCCCGGAAAAGATCTACACCAAGCGCACGGTCCAACTCACGGATGAACAGGCGGCTATCTATAGCCGTGTCAAGAAGGCCGCGATTGCAGAGCTGGACGGTAAGGTTCTCACAGCGCAGAACGTACTGACGCAGATCCTCCGGTTGCAGCAGATCTGTTCCGGTTATTTCAAGGCCGACGACGGTACGGTCATAGAGATGAAGTCGGACAAGTTTGACGAATTGCTGGCTGCCCTCGAAGAAGTTGATGGCAAGGTCATTATCTGGGCGAACTACACCTACGACATCCAGATGATCGAACGTGCGTTGGCCAAGGAGTATGGTCCTGAAACCGTGCGGACGTACTACGGTGAGACGTCGCCGGATGCGCGACAGCAAATGGTTAAAGATTTCCAAGACCCGGATCATTCTCTTCGCTTCTTTGTTGGACAGCCACGTACAGGTGGATACGGTCTGACCCTCACAGAGGCTCACACCATGATCTACTTCTCAAACAATTATGATCTGGAAGTGCGCTTGCAAAGTGAGGATCGCGCACATCGCATTGGACAGCGCAACAATGTGACCTACATCGACATCGTCACCGAGGGAACGGTGGACGAAAAAATCCTCCGTGCACTACGCGATAAAATCAACGTAGCCACGGAGGTTCTGAAGGAAGGTTACAAAGAGTGGTTGATCTAGCCCTTGGCCATCTCGGCAGCCTTGGCTTCAACCTCTGCAACGCGGCGGCCCCAACCCTTGCCGAAAGTGTCCCACGTCGGCAACGCCTTGAGAAAGTCAAGGCGACGGTCGCAGATTGAATCGACTGTCTCCTCTGGGTCGCAAGCAAGAATTGCTTCCATGGACTTTGGACCAATGACCCCGTCTGCTGTGACCCCGGCAATCTGCTGGAGATACTTTGCAGCGCGACCGACACCGCTGTTCACGGCCAGATCGTAGGCCGCATAGTCCACGCCGGGCGGGAGTTGATCGCCTTTGATCTTGTCCCAATACATTGCCTTGTAGAACGGCTTGACCTTTTCGGGGGTAAGGCCGCGCATCTCTGCTTCGTCCACTTCATGGCCGACATACTGTTCCCAAGCACGCTTGGTCACGCCAAGGTTTGTCATGCCGCCCGGATCGCGAGGATGGTTGACGTAACCACCTTCGTGTTTCAGCACAAGCTTGAAGCACTCTTCCCAGTTCTCTTTCATCTCACTTGTCCTTCTGTGCCAGCAGATCGTTCTTCTGCTTCGAACCTGCGCTCGAACCGTAATAGAAGTTCACCACACCCGTCCATGCTGTGCCGAGCGCGCCGAGCATCATGAGCAGAGCCTCGGTCCCGGTCTGCGGCATCCCCTTCATCAGCATCCAAACAAGGATGCCGAAGAACCCGACGGTGATGAGCAGCGCGAGCATACGCGGCACCCAATCCTGTGTAGCAGCCTGCATCTTACGGGCGCTGTCCCGGTCCCCGGCAGCGATGCGCTCCAAATCAATGTCCAATTCCTTCATGCGGACTTTGAAGTCTGCATCAATCTGTTTGATCTGCGCAAGCTGCTCTGGGCTTGCCGCCTCAAGCGCCTGCTTCACCTCGCCCTCGCTTCCATTTTCGTGGCCAAGCAGAGCGTTCGACAAAGTCCGCACGGCGACCCCAGCGAGAGGGCCACCAAGTGCCGTGGCAATGGTCGGCGCGACTTGCCCCAGCAAAGGGCCAAACGTCTTTAGAAGTTCCATGGTCCATGCTCCCTAGAAGATTAAGGCCACTACGAAGATCCCGACGATGATGGACAGAACCACCCCGCCGATGATCAAGATGATCGTCATCTCTCTTGCAAACTCCTCCGCTTCCTTCTGGGCTTTCAGGCGCGCGGCCTTCTGTTCCTTCTGGATCCGGACAAGTTCTCTCTCCACCTCTTGCCATCCGCGCAAACCATATGTCGACACGAACTCGTTTTTGACTTGGTTGAACCACTCTTCAGCCTGCTTGCGCTTGACGACGATGTCCATCGCCATCTCTTCAGCCGAAACCTTCGCAAACAGTTTTGGTTTCGGGGGGTTTGCTGACAGCCTCGTGAGTGTACCAACCGCACCGTATAGCTTGGCGACATCGCCAGCCATACCTTGAATCTCTTTCCCGATCTTGATGCCAGTCTTGATGGCCTCGTATGCAGTCTTAGCTGCTCCGAACACCATGCTGATTGTTACGGGGTCCATGGGTCATCTCGCAAGCTCACGGGTTGTCTGGTTGATCCGTGCCTTTGTTGCCGTGATATCCTTGGGCACAGACTTGAACCCAACACTCAGATAGCCAACCATACTGCCCTGTTCAGGCGGTATGGATCCCCGGCAGGCAAAGGTGACACCCTTCGAGACGAACCATTCCCCTGCTTCTGAAGACGCTTCAAACGTCTCGCAGAGGACCTCCCCGTTCAGCATCGAAACGGCCGCATGATTCCGGGCGGGCGACCCGGAGAAGAAAGCTCCCTTCTTCCCTTCTAGTGGAGCGTGCCGACCTTCATGCGAAAGAGCGACACGGGTGATACGCGCGTTACTGGAAAGGCTGATCTCGTGCACGATCACGGCCTCTGCGCGAAGGTCACGCATCAAGTTTGTAGACAACGTGACGATGCGTTCGTCGGTGACAAGAATTGGCATGTGCTCGGACAGCACAAACCGCGTCACTAACTTCTCTTGGTTTTGATAGACAATCCAACCACTTAGACCAAAGACGCCCAATAGGATCAGGACAAAGAGCTTAAATGGAGTGTCCACCCATTTGACCATGTCGATAGCGCGGTCGAGCACAGAGGCCCCGGACCGTGGTCCGTGGTTCCTCTTTGATGCCGCCCGTTTAGCGGTCTTCTTGGCAGGCTTGCGGGCCATTTATCTTGTGACCCCGACCCTTTCAGCCATCGTCACCATTTGAGTGGCGACTGTCCCCTTAATCTCGCGCAGCTTCTCAAGCAGTTCTGTCTTTCTCTCCGCAGGCAAATCGTTGCGGCCGCGGATCGCCTCGATCTGCTTGTTGATTTGTGACAGGCGCTCGTTTGCCGCATTGAATGCGGTGTACAGACCACGGGCTTGAGGCATTTCTGCCATGCGAGCCTTGATCGTCTCGGTGTCGCCACGAACGGCCGCGTCGTTGATCGACTGAGTGATCTGCGTGACGCGCTCCTTGATCTCGTAGAAGTCGCCGATGAACTTGTTGTTCAACTGGCTCTCGGTCTTGAAGATCGAGGCGAGACCAGACAGGTTTGCGGCGACGCCGGTCATGCTGTTTGGGTCGCCGAAGGCGCCTTGCGGCTTCACGCCAGCCGAACCAATCAGCGAGTCCACCGTTCCAAGGAACAGCGTGGCCGACGTGCCAAGATAGCCGCGCAGCAAGGTGTCGATCTGCTTCGGGGAGAGTTCGACATACTTTGCGATGTGGCCAGCCATCTTCGAGAAGCTGCTGGTGTATTCGTCGAAACGCTCTTCCTTCGGACTGCGCTTGTCAGACAGGTTCTCAATCGGCAGGCCGGTGTAGAAGTTTTTGTTGGCGTAAAGTTCAAAAAGGGGTTTGCCGATCTGAGGAATAAGTTCAATGATCAGGGTCTTCTTCAAGAACTCTCCAACACCCATGGCGATATCATTGCCGTCTTGTTTACGGATCGAGTCAAGCAAAAGCGTCGGGAGGGCACCAAAGAGTTCGCCGATTTCGAACGCGCGCGGGAGAACGACAATCGTGTCCCCGATCTTGACGTACATATTAGCAAGGCGATCCTTTACGGACAGCTTCTTATACCAGTCGTCGTCGCCATACATCATGTTTACGCCAGCGTTGATTGCCATGACCAACAGGCCGCGGCTAACAATTGCTGCCGGGATGCCGATAAACCCATTACCAACCAAACTCTTTGGCGCGCCTGCGGTGCCGGTCTCCATCAAGCGATACAAGCCTTGGATACGAGCCGTGAGGAACGGTGTCAGCGGGATCAGGGTGGACACCACGTTGCCGAGAATGCCGTTGCCTGCGCCATGACGATGGTAGTTCACGAGGTTCACAGCTTCCCAAGCGGCGTCAGCGTCAGACATGCCGTTGCGCTTGAGGTAGTTGTAGTAAGCAATACGCGGCGCCATTTCGGTGACTTCACCGAGCGACTCTGCCTTGTCAAAGAACCTCATGAAAGCGTTTGGATACTTTCTCCACTCGCCCCATGAACGCTCACGAGAGTTGTAGACGCGCTGCATGTAAGCAGCTTGGTCCTTGGACCCCGAACCGAAGCCGAACCCGCCAAAGCCTGTGCGGCCCAAGATATCGCGGTAGGCGTCGCCTTTGCTCCATGTGTCACGGGCACCGGCCAGTGTGCCGCGCAGGATGTCGAAGACAGGCATGCCCGTCTTGACCTTCAGTTCGACAAGACCGCGGATCAGGTTGCGCAGTTGGAAGGGGGGCGTTGCCGTCACACCTTTACGCAAAACATCCGTGAACCATGCGGCCGCACGGACGAAGTTGTTCTTCTCCTGCGGAGACAGAGCAGAGACAGCCGCAAACATGGCAGGGTCATAGATCTTCATGTAACGGTCTTCGCCGTTAACACGGAACTGGATGGTCTCTTCGCCCGGCTTGTTGAAGACCTCGGCAATCGTCGTGTCGCCGCCCTTCTGAGCCAGCTTGGTCAGGGTGTTGGCGGTCTCCTGATACGCGACGTTGCGGACGCCCGCGCTGACGATGGCGTTGTAGTTGCGCAGGATATTCTCATAGAGGTTCCCGGCCACTGGACCACCGACACCGAGCGCACCGACGCGCTGGTTAAAGGTCGTGATGTTTTCGGGATCCTTGAGGACGTCGTAGATGCCACCAGCCAACGTGATGTTGGGGTTCTTCGTCAGCTCGTCGTCCTGCATACGATACATGGGCGTATACATCAGCGTCTTGAAACGCTCGCCAAGATTGCGCGGGATCAGGCCAGTCTGAACGGCCATCTCTACCATCTTGTCGTTGAACTTTTGGAACTCCTCACTCGCCTTGCGAACGGCGGGGTCTGCGCTGTCGATGATCTCTTGCAGTTGCTGGTTTGTGAGAACACGGGTGCCGTCGGGAAGAACGGACTCGCCCTTCTTGTTGATGTAACGGTCTTTACGCAAAGCCAGTTCGCGCTGCGCAAGGAACACGATCTGCGCCTGATCCATGTTCTTCACGCCGACTTCTTTGAAGACGTCGAGCAACGACTTAACGTCAGGGCCGGAGTGGAAGAAGAAGCTCTTGTTTGCGCGGCTGTAACCAAGCGGTGCAATCGTCACCGCACCCATCACGCGGCCGGTCGAGTTCATCATGCCTTCGATGAACTTGCCGAGATTGCGGACGTCGTCGTTTGTGCTTTCAAGGAAGGGAAGGCTGGAGTTCACGACGTTGCGGACAATCGCACGGCCAACGCTTTCTCCGGGCGCAGCGCCGGAGATCTTCTGCATCATGCGGCCAAACCAGCCTGTAACGGAGCCGTCCTCTTTGCCGATGACGCCTTGATAGTTCTGCCACGCCTTGGTGTAGCCGGTCTGTGGACCGGGGACGGGGGTCGGGGCAGGCTCCGTTGAAGCGTTGTCAATGGACGTTGGAGCAATGCCCATGCTTTCCAGTTGTTCTGGAGTCACAGACTTGTAGCCGCCGGTGTAGCCTTTGATAATGGCCTTTGGGTATTGCTTTGCGCCACGCGCAGCATTTGGATCGCTAACAAGAGGCGTCGTTGTCTTCTTGCCGTAGACTTCCTTGAGCATCTTCTCAAACGCGCCTTGGCGGAACTTAATGCCAAGGGCTTCTGCGACAGCCTTGTACACGCGGCGTAGACCGTCCAAGACGCTCTTCTGGAACTTCTCGTAGGCTGTCTTCGGGACAATACCCTTAAACTCTTTGATCATCCAACGAGCGCCTTGTTCAGCCACCCATTCGTTGAAGGAACGTGTGTAATCAGTAGTGATGGATCCACCCTTGACAGGAGATACCTTGTCCTTGTTTTCCAAGAAGGTCTTGATATCGGACGGCGTAAGATTGTAGTCCACCATCAACTTTGACATGAAGGCCTTGTCGATGTCTTTACGACCGGCACTAAGCATGTCGAACAAGAACCAGCGTTCAATCGCAGACGGATTACGTTCGCGAATGTACTGGTTCATGATTTGATCGAACGTCTTTTTGTCGACGGTATTCAACCAAGTGTACTGAAGCGGATGAGACAGTTCGTGGAACAGTGTCTTGAGCAAGAACTGCTTGAACTGGGTTGTGTTTTTGAAGTTTTTTTGGATCTTGCCCAGATCAACAGACAGATCATACAAACCGGTTGCGTCATAGACCTGCGACAAAGCAAGGTCGCCTCCGGAAAGAGGCTTAGCCATGATCCTCAACCGGGTGCCGGGGTACAGGTTTGAGTGGATGGCACTGATAACATCAACAACGCCGGGGATCTGCGCGTCAAGGATAGCGCGGTCCACAGGGGAGATCTCAATGACGGTCTTTGCCGAGGGGCCTTGTTGCGTAATCGTACCGACCGGAACGGCAGGTGCAGGGGCAGGGGCTGCCGGTGCCGCAGGTGTTGGACCGGGGGCCGTGGGCGTTGGTGCGGTAGGCTTTGAACCCGTAATTTGTTGGTACAATGCGGGATTAACCTGACGCATGTAGTCAACTGGGATAACGCCGCCGTTTCCACCACCGTCAATAATCTTCTTTGCCTCGGTCTTAAGGAAATCACGAACGCCCTTTCCAAGGGTTGCGATTTGCCCGTCGGTAAAACCGTTGTCCTTGAGAAACTGACGGTACTCCTCATCCTTTGGAGACTTCTTTGCCCCGGCCGTGATGTACAAAGCTTTGTCGATGTCGTTCACAAACTCAGGGGTAAAGCTTGCTGTGCCAAAGTTGTACGTTGGCTTCGCCCCAGCCAAATTCTTTGGCAGGCTAATAGTAGGCAACTCAGTCGGCACTACTGGAGGTGGGGCGGGTTCAGGCGCGGGGGCAGGGGCCTGCGCTACCGGAGGTTGTCCCGCCGGAGGTTGTGCTGCGACAGGAGGTTGTTCTCCTGCCGGAGGCTGTGCCGCAACAGGTGGCTGTTCCTCGGTCGGAGGACCTTCGACAACTTGCGGCGGTTCGGGAGAAGTGGGCGGCCCTTCTTCTGCGGGCTTCTCTTCAACCACCTTAACCGGAGCCTGCTTGCTTGCAAAGTAAACGTCAGCCGGGGTCTGGTTAGCCACGATGACTTGAAGATCGTCAAACGGAATGTTTGCGATGTCTTGCGGCTGATAGTTGAGCTTCGTGAGAAGCTCTTCGTTCTCCTTCTTGAACGCCGCCTGTTCAGGCGTGTCGGTCGGAGCCGTGACGGGAGGTGCTTCCGTTGCCGGGGCAGCAGGAGGTGCTTCAGCGGGCGCGCCACCAAAGGCCGCGCTAGTGACCGCGGACACTGGACCACCGACGATGGCACCACGGATGGAGCTGTCGAGGATTTGCTTCCAGTTCTCCGAAGTGAAGAACTCCTTGTTGTCGTCGACGAAGGATACGGCAGCCTTGTTGACTGCTTCCTGCATACCTTCGGTGAGGCCTTCCATGGCCGCGCCTTCGACGAAGCCAAGGCCCAGACGACCTTTGATCGAGCTGACCAAAGCTTGCTTGGTCTGACCCGTCATCTTTCCAATGACAGAGGCAGGCAGGATGGATTCCAACGCGGCGTTGATGCCGCCTGCTACCAATGCGGTGCCGATCTCTTCCTTGCCGGTTTCCTTCAGAAGAGACGCATAAGCCTCTGGAACAGTCTGCGCGGCCGAGCCTGCACCAGTGGCCGCAGCGGTTGCAAGACCACGAGCGCCTGCGGCAAGACCACGAGCCGCAATCGCACCAGCGCCGCCGGTCACAATGCCCGGAACAATCGAAGGCAGACCTTCGCCAAGAGCCTCTGCCCCATAGCGCAGGGCTGAGAGTGGACCGGTGATTTCCTCGTAAGACTGGAACTCGCGCGGATACTTCTTGGCGATCTCCAGCTCGCTTTGTGCGGCTTCACGGAGTTGCTTCTCTGCATAAGACCCCGCTGCGCCAGCAAGACCCTCAAAGCCAAGACCTTCCGCTGCGCCCTGCACACCACGGCCAAGCATGGCCGGGAGATAGTCGCCAAGCAGGACACCTGTCTGCGCGGTGCCGCGGCTCAGGCCCTGCGTGAAGAGTTGGCCAATGCCGCGTTCGGGCTTCGGTTTGTTTTCCTCAAGGAATCGCGGGTACAACTCGTTTGCCACATAGGCAAGAGCTTGTTCGGAAGTGGCCCCCTCAGGGGCCTCGACCTTAAAAATCTTCCCGTTCGGTGCCTGAATATCAAAGACGGGCATCACACGTTTCCTTGGACAAAAGTATTACCGCGGTGTCACGTCTCGGAAACCTGAGTAGCTGCTTCCACCGCCCATTCCGACAATACCCCTCTTGGCGTAGTCCGCCAAATCCTTGAGGTCTTGCTGAGAATAAAACTGCATGGACAACGGGTTGTTGATAATCGCCGCCGCAAGCTTTGGACCTTCCTTAGACTGCGTGACGTTGAAGCCCCTCTGGACGGCTGCTTGATACGTCTCTTTGCTATCTCCGGGCTTGTAGCCACCGAGGATTGCGTAAGTGCGGACAGCCTCAGGGTCTCTCTCAAGCTGCATCTTGGCGATGTCGAGCTGGAGGGCTTCGCGGCGACGCATTGCCTCGTCCTCGCGACGAGCCTTCTCCATACCAGCAAAGGCCGCAATGCCTGCCTGACCGCCAGCTCCAATGTTGCTGATGGCGTTTGGACTACGGCCCGCGGCCATGGCAAAGCCTGCCTGCATCAAAGCAAGCAGCATGTTTTCACGGCGCTCCGCAGCAGACCGAGCCTGCTCTTTGCTAAGACGCTCCTGCCGGATATCGTCTAGCTTGGTGGAGATGGATTGCTCGTCTCTTGGCTTGGCCGCAGCAAGGCCTTCAAACGTAAGGCGGTTCTCCTGTGCTCGGTCATTCTCAAGCATACGAGCAGCGTCAAGTGATGCCACCCCGCCGCCCCTAGGCGCGGCTATAGACGCCCGTTCTCTGGTGTACTCTCCACCAATCCGAGCCCCTTCGGCTTGAAGCTGCTGAAGGGCCGTAGTGCGGGCTTCGGCACGAGCCTTAATTTCTTCTGGCGTCAGAGAGCGAAAGTAATCTCCGACGGAAGACCCCGGAGCGTTTTCTCGATAAGTCTCAACCGCGCGTTGTTGAGCCTCTAACGCCTTTCGGCGAGCTTCGCTTATACGGCGAAACTCTTCGGCATTCCGCATAACACGTTCTTCGGTTGGAAGAGGCGGAAGGAAAGACTCTACATCTCTGCGAAACTGGCTTTTTGGAGAGGCCATAGCGGCTTCTGCCATGGCTTGTTGTCGCATCATTTGAGAACGTGCGGCAGGGCTTCCCGGAACAGTTCGTGTAACGGGCGGAGATCCAGCTTCCAGATACTGTCGAACTGCTTCCGGGCTTGTTGGGTCGTAGTCTTCTTGGGTGTATGCAGGAGGCGTCGTCGTAACAGGCAAGGCAAGGCCGCCCTCTTGGAACGACTGCACCGGCTGCTGCTCTTGTCCCAGCATTTGAGACGGCATGTTCAAATCCACCGTGGGGGCGAACATGGACCGCAAAGCCTTGGCGTTTTCGTCTGGCGTGGTCATGGAACCAAGGCCACCGCCGAGACCGACGGACGGAGCCACAGCCTGACCCTGCTTCTGGAACATCGCACGCTGGAGGACGGGATCGTTCAGTGCCATGGTTCACTTCGTAAGGTTGTAGGCGGCGAGACCGGCGGTGCCGAGACC
>Ga0181363_1000095_pt1 | contig 25909 bp, 24 predicted proteins | sample Fa13NDMLBSN_FD_130109 | JGI IMG/M metagenome (GOLD analysis project Ga0181363, IMG submission 130109) | Freshwater viral communities from Lake Michigan, USA - Fa13.ND.MLB.S.N | ecosystem: Environmental > Aquatic > Freshwater > Lake | place: USA: Michigan | collected 2013-09-23
AAGCGTCGGAATGATGAGATTGCCTTGTACTTTACGGAGCCCAAATGAATCCGTGGCTGATCCTCGCTGGTGTTGTTGCCATTGGCGCGGCAGCCGTTGGCGGGTACTATAAAGGCAACGACGCAGGCAAAGCTGAAGTGCAGCAGGCTTGGGACAAAGAGAAGGCAGAGCAGTATGCCCAGTACGCCAAGGCTATGGAAGAATCTGTTGAAATACAGCAGCAACTTCAGATGGGCGCAGACAGGTTAAGACAGGAGAAAGATCGTGAGATACGGGATATTGCTGCTAGGAATACCGCTCTTGCTAACAGCCTGCGCGACCGGAAGGCCCGCCCCGCCGAAGGTAGTCCCGTGTCCGATGCCTCCGGTGCTGGATCAGGCGGCTGTACCGGAAAAGACCTTTACAGACAGGATAGCGAGTTTCTTGTCCGGCTCGGTAGAGAAGCCGACGAGCTTGCCATTGCCCTCAAGCAATGCTACGCCCAGTACGAATCAGTCAGAAAAACGGTGAAATAAAATGCCGCTCCAGAAACTGCAACTGCGCCCAGGCGTCAACAGAGAGGGAACGACGCTTGCCAACGAAGGTGGTTGGTTTGAGTGTGACAAGGTTCGTTTCCGGTCGGGCTATCCGCAGAAGCTAGGCGGCTGGCAGCCGATTTCCAGCGACACTTATCTAGGTTTTGCTCGTAGTCTGTGGAACTGGGTCACGCTGCGCGGGTATAACCTGCTGGGCGTCGGAACCAATCTTAAGTACTACGTTGAGAACGGTGGCACCTATAACGACATCACGCCGATTCGTGCGACGGATGTTCTGACAAATCCGTTCACTACCACCAGCGGCTCCAGAATCGTGACTGTGACAGATGCGGATCACGGCGCAATTGCTGGTGACTACGTGACGTTCTCGGGTGCGTCGACGGTAGGCGGCTTGGATCTGAACGGTGAGTTTGAAATCTTAACTGCGACGACCAACACGTACACCATTTCTGCGCTGACGAACGCAAGCTCGTCTGCTACAGGCGGCGGCACGGTAACTGCTGCATACCAGTTAAACGTCGGCCTGCCTACTTATGGCTTTCTTGCAGGCTGGGGTGCTGGTTTGTGGGGCGGCTTTAGTACGGGTGCAACGCAGACTATATTGACGGCCAGTGTAAACGCTGCCAACACCAACATTACCGTTACATCTACTCTTGGATTTTCCAACGCAACTGGCACGATCCTGATGGATCAGGAGTTGGCGCAATACTCTGGCAACACTGCCACCATCTTTACCGGCACGTTGCGCGGCGCTAACGGCACGGTGGCAACCAGCCACACCGCTAACACTGTGGTGTACAACGCTGCTTCTTTTACCGGCTGGGGTCAGTCTGCGGCGTTCGGTATCCCGCAGCAGTTGCGCTTGTGGTCGGAAACCAACTTCGGCGATTACCTGATCATTAATCCACGCGGCGGTGCGCTGTATATGTGGGTGCCGGTGTACAGCGGCGCAGGCAACCTGCTGTTCGGCACACGGGCACAGCTACTGTCTAACACCAGCTCTGGGATTTACCAGACAGACACAAGTTGCCCGACGATAGTCAACTTTGTAATGGTTTCGGACTCGTCCCGTTTTGTCATTGCCTTCGGGTGCAACGACTACGGTTCGGCAGAACAGGATCCGCTGCTGATTCGCTGGTCCGATCAAGAGGACTATCAGGTCTGGGCACCGGCAGCCACCAATCAGGCGGGCAGCTTCCGGCTGTCCTCTGGCTCGACCATCATCACGGCGCAGCAGACTCGTCAGGAAATCTTGGTCTTCACCGACGCTGCGGTGTTTTCTATGCAGTACTTGGGGCCACCATTTGTCTGGGGCTTCAACATCCTGTCTGACAATATTTCTATCGCCGGTCCGAACGCGGTGGCGACAGCCAACAACATTACCTACTGGATGGGCACGGACAAGTTCTACGCCTACACCGGTCGAGTGGAAACGTTGCCGTGTGCGCTGCGTCAGTTTGTGTTTAACGACATCAACCTTGAGCAGTCGTATCAGTTCTTTGCTGGCACGAACGAGGGCTACAGCGAAATCTGGTGGTACTACTGCTCTGCCAACTTGACGGTGATTGACCGGTACGTCGTGTACAACTATCTGGATCAGGTTTGGTACTACGGCACGCTTGGCCGCACGGCATGGCTAGACAGCCCGCTGCGTCAGTATCCTATGGGTGCGACCTACAGCCACACAATTGTGTTTCACGAGAATGGCAACGATGACATTGAGGTGAGTGGTCAGGTTGTTCCGATCAACTCCTACATCCAATCTTCTGACTTTGATATCGGCGACGGTCACAACTTTGGCTTTGTCTGGCGGATGATTCCCGATATTACGTTTGATGGCTCGAGCACGCCGTCGCCCGGCAAGCCGGAGGTCACCTTCACCGTTCGTCCCCGCCAGAACCCTGGTGCGCCCTACGGTACGGCAGATACGCCGACTGTCGCGTCGACACAATCCTATAACGGCGTGCGGTACTACACGGTTCAGGAGTTCACGGAGATTGTGTATACGCGCCTGCGCGGTCGGCAGATGGCATTCAAGGTCAGCTCTAACCAGATCGGCTGTGCATGGCAGCTAGGCGCTCCTAGAATTGACATCAGACCTGACGGGCGTAGATGAGTACGCAGATTGTCACCACGGAGGTCGTTACTCTATCAAGGACAAGAGCGCCAGCGCTGCCGGTTGCGCCGACGGACTACAGCCGCCAGTATCAGGATCAGCTCAACAATGTGCTGCGTTTGTACTTCGCGCAGTTAGACAACTTTATTGCACAGCTTATGGCTAACTCATCGACACTACCCGTTTCAATCGGGGGCACCAATGTGGATGCCTTCGGACGGCTGCGAGTAAGTCAGCCATACACGCTGTTTGACAGCCAGAACCGCTACGCCGCTGACAATCAATTTGATGTTGCAACCACCGGTACTGGCACGACTACCTTCCTCTCCAATGAGGCGGCAGTCAAGATGGAAGTCACTGGAGCCGGTGTTGGCTCGGTGACCCGTCAGTCTTATCGCTCGTTTCCCTATCAGCCGGGTAAGGGTCTTTTGCTGCTTGCGACTTTTGTGATGGACTCCAGCACCAGCGTCAACTTGACACAGCGCGTGGGTTACTTCAACGACAGCAACGGTGTGTTTTTCAAGCGCACTGGGTCAACCATCTCGTTTGTGCTGCGCTCCAGTTCCACCCCCACTCCCGGAACGCCCAGCGACATTCGCACCGTCAATCAGGCAGATTGGAATGGCGACAAACTGGATGGCACTGGGGCTTCCGGTCTGACGCTTGATTTGAGCAAGGCGCAGATTCTCTGGATGGACTTTGAGTGGTTGGGCGTGGGTTCGGTGCGTTGCGGCTTCATCATTGATGGGACGTACATCACTTGTCATACCTTTGAGAACGCAAACGAAATCACATCGGTCTACATGACCACTGCCATCCTGCCGGTACGGTATTCAATCACCAGCACAACTGCGGCTGTGGCTGCATCGATGAAAGCCATTTGCTGCTCAGTAATTTCTGATGGTGGTTATGAGGCAACCTCCATCGACCATGTAGCAAGAAGGATAAATGCAACTTCGGGATCAACTATCACAACTTCTTTCTACCCTATCGTGTCGATACGCCTAGCATCAACGGCGCTAGGTGCGGTTGTGATTCCTTCGTCTTTTAACTTCTTGCCCACAACAGCGGATAACTATGAGATCGCTTTGATCAAGAACGCGACACTTACTGGTCCATCTTGGACCGCAGTGCCCTCGGATGCGAATGTTGAAAACGACATTACGGCAACGGCAATGACGGGCGGCATCATCGCCTCTAGTTCATTTACTACGGGCAAATCTGGTCCTAATCCGCTTTCCCTTGACGGTTCTTACAACTGGGATTTGCAGTTGGGGGCATCTTTGGCTGGGGTAAGTGACATCTACACATTAGCCGCCAGAGTTGTCACGACTGGTGGCGCTGGGTCTGGCGGGGGGGTAGGTTCCCTGTCTTTTTATGATTTGACGCAATAGAGTGCTAAACTTGACAAAATTCCTGTAAATAGAGTAGCTATGCCGTATAAAGATCCGGAAAAGCGAAAAGCCCACGACAAAAGAAGGGCTGAAAAAGCAAAAGCAAGAAGGCTTGTGGATCCTGAATTTGCAGCAAAAGAAAAGTTAGCAAGAAGAAAATGGTATGAAAAAAGATATCACGGTGCTGATCAAGATTACAAGCGCCAAAAAAATGCTAGAAGGGTTGTGTCGAGATATGGTTTAACGGTAAAACAATATCAAGATCTTCTTGAAAATCAAGGTTATGCGTGTGCGATTTGTGGCACGCCTCATTTTGATGAGAACGGCAAAAGACTTTATATCGACCACAATCATGCAGACGGTTTTCAGGCGGTAAGAGGTTTGTTGTGTGCAAACTGCAATTTTGGTCTTGGTCTTTTCAAGGATAGTCCGGCTATATTAAGAATAGCCGCAGAGTATTTGGAGCAAAAGTTATGAGTCTGCACACATTAGCGCAACACCTTCAAGGTGCTGGTAGAGGGCAAGATTCCGTCCTTGTTCATATGACCCCGCGTGAAGTCCAAAGCTTGCAAACGTTGGCAATGGCTCATGGTGGCAGCCTTACGGTCAACCCACAGACTGGTTTGCCGGAAGCGGGCTTCTTGTCTGCTCTGTTGCCTATGGTAGCGGGCGCATTCTTGGGTCCGGCTGGTATGGCTGTCAAATTTGGCGGCCTTTCTAGCGCAATGTCGGCTGGCCTGTTGACCGCAGGTATTGGCACACTTGCCACCGGCAGTTTAGGCAAGGGCTTGATGATGGGTATGGGCGCTTACGGTGGCGCAGGACTGGGTGCTGGTTTGTTGGGGCCAAGTGCAGCAACGCAAGCGGCAGCGTCTCAAGCCGCAGCGGCTGCTCCTAGTGCAGCAGCAACAGCAGCATCAAATGCCGATAAGCTGGCTGCTATTAGCGCAAACCCTGCTGGTGTATTGCCGCCGCCTACGCCCGCAAGCATTATCGCCAAGGCTCCAGCAGGCGGCACGATGGTTGGTGGTCAGTTTGTTCCAACTCCTACAGTAGGCGCGCCAGTTAATCCAATCGTTAGACCAACTGCGGCAAACGTACCAACAACGCAGGGTGTCACTGCCGTAGAACAAGCAGTAAAAGCACCAACGCTAGGCGAACGGTTCCAGCAGTTTGGTGGCAAGTTATTTGGTGGCGGCGAAGAGGGCAAAGAGGCACGCAAGAACTTTTTGCAAGAATATGGAATGCCACTGGCGGCTTCTGGTGTTGCGACTTACATGCTGTCGCAAGATCAGCCAACGATGCCGCAGCAAGCACCGGGTCAGCCAATTCGTCCTACCCGCACGTACACGGGCGAATACATCGCTGGTCCTACGCCAGGGCTTTCAGGTGAGCGTGATTACACCTTTTTAGCAGAAGGCGGTCTGGCAGGGTTGCCAGTAGAGAAGATGTCGCAAGAGGCATCTACTGGTGCGAACACGAACTACCCGATGGCAAACATTCGTCCGTACGGATATATGGTGCCGCGCAATGAGCCGATATCGGAGAACGTATTCAAGCCTATGGATTACCAGCGGACAGATCCGTACACCGGTGAGCAGAAGCTTGCAGGCGGCGGCATCGCGTCTTTGGCAACAGGTGGATTTGTTTCCAAGTTAAAGGCTGTAGCAAAGCCAGCGGAGCCCAAGCCTAAGTTGCAAAGCCCCGCAGCGCTGAACAAGAAGATTGCATCGTTGGAAAAGTTTAGCGATCTTGATGCCTATCAAAGTCAGGTTAATGATTTAAGGGCGCAGCTTACTGAGTTGAACAGGAACGCAAGAGCTAATGCAAGGCCGATTGCGGATTTGAATAAACAACTTGCAACTGCTAACGCAGGCTTAACGCAAGCCAAGGCATATCAGTCTAACGTTGCCGCCCGTGACAAGATGGTGGCTGCGAATGAAGCGGCCACAAACAAAGCACAAGCTACATATGACGCAGCAATGGAAAAGTACAACGCATATCAGGATGCGTTAGCGGCAGAGAAGCAGGCTTGGCAGGATGAGACTGGCCGTAAAGCTACTGGTGTGCAAGCACTACGCCCTGCGACTTTTGAAACTGCGGAAGCAATACAGAACAAGATTAGGGCGTTGCAAGAACAGAAGGTTAATTCTTTAACATCTTCGCCGAAAGAGTCTACCGCTAATATTGATCAACAGATAAACGCGCTCAATGCACAGCTAAAGACCGCAGGACAGTACAAACCACTGTCGAAGTTTGCGTACGATCCAACCACTCGGTTGATGGAAGAGAAGGACATCCAAGCTATCTTTGAAGATGTCGCTGGCCGTCGCCCGACAGCAGCGGAGATGGACAGGTTCTTGGGAACCAGAACAAGCGACGCAGCTATTGCTACGTTTGCGACTAAGTTGCCTGATGTAACAGCAAGGATGTCGTACACCGACGACGACTTGCGTGAGAACTGGCAGTACTACACCGGGCGTGAGCCTACTAGCGGTGAGCTTGCGGCTATGAAAAAAGCCAAGCCAACGAACTTTAATCAGTTGCGCAGCTATATCAAAGGTCAGGCAGCGTTCCTTGAGAATGTTAACAAGCTTGGGCTAGAGTCAATCACTGCTGCCACCAAGCTTCCTGTGGAAACGATCTCAACAGCATTCAAAGACGTGCTTGGCAGACAGCCGACTTTAGAGGAAATTAACAAATACTCTCAAGGGCAAACACAGCAGTCGTTGGTAGAGGCGCTGAAGCAAACGCCAGACTACAAGCAGAAGTTTACGCAGGGCTTGATACCTCGGTTAGATTTTGAAAAGTATGCGCCGGGTACCGTGCTTGAGTACAAACCTACCCAGCAGGTGCAGACTGGACTTGGAACTATTAGCGGCTTAACGCCGACGCCATCAGGTATGCAGACACCACAGACTCGTGGTCCTGTGACGATTCAAGGCGCTATGCCGCTGAACCCAACGTTCCAAGAGCAGCTTGGCTTGCAGACGTTGGCGGCTCAAGCGGCAGAGACTGCGCCTGCGTTGCAGCGTGGTCTGCGATTTGACACACCAGCAGCAGCGCCAGCGCCGAATCAGTTGATGCCCGGCTTAACTGGATTAACCCAACCACCGCCACAACAGCAGAACTACGAGCAGCAGTTGGCAAACATCGGTGAGAAGCAAATTCAACCTGCGGTGGCGCAATCTAACGCAGTAGCCCAGCCGGGAGTGGTAATTCCCGCGGATGCTTCTGCAAATACGGCACCGGTCACGATGATGGCGATGGGTGGTTATGCGCGTGGCGGGTATCACTTGGGTGATTACTCTGACGGTGGTCGTTTATTGAAAGGACCCGGCGATGGAGTTAGTGATTCAATCCCTGCTTCTATTGGTGGCAGGCAGCCTGCTCGTCTTGCTGATGGTGAGTTTGTAATTCCAGCGCGGATCGTGTCCGAACTTGGCAACGGTTCCACTGATGCTGGTGCTCGCAAACTGTACGCCATGATGGACAGAGTGCAGCGAGCGCGACGCAAGTCGATAGGAAAAAATCAGGTAGCAGTAAATAGCAGGGCAGAGAAGTTGCTGCCTGCATGAAGTTAGACATAGCGTTAATACCTTACGGCGCGGTAGCCGGAACAATTCCGGCCATCATGCCGTATCTGGTGGAGTCGGCAAAGCGCAGTAGAGGTCGGTCAAGCGTGGACGATATTCTGCGCTTCCTGTTTACAGGCGAGATGCAGTTGTGGGTGGTGTTTGATGATGAGACCAAAGAGGCGCACGGTCAGTTCATCACGCAGGTCAAGCAGTATCCGCAGTTTAAAATGTTGGTCATTCAGTATGCGGCAATGTTGCCAAACAAGATGGCGCAGATAGAACCGCTGATGCAAGAGTACGCAAAGACTTACGCAGTAGATGCTGGGTGCAAGGGCATCGAGTTTGTTGGCAGACCGGGTTGGAAGAAGCACGCTGAGAAGTATGGCTACACAGCACAAAGCGTGACGTACCAAAGATTTTTTGAGTAGAGGCTACTATGAGCCGTATATCTTTTGCAATGATGGAAGCTGGGTTTATCCCCGGCAATCTTGGCGCTTTCAAAGCGGAGGGCGGCAAGATTCGTTTGTATGACAGTGGGCCAAGTCAGCAGCAGCCGACATCTCAAACGGTAACGCAATTAAGTTACCCAGAAGAGTTCAAGCCGATGGTCACCGAGACTGCCGGTCGCGCTCTGGCGGAAACATCACGGCCATATACCCGGTACATGGGTGAGCGGATTGCTGGCTTTGATCCATTCCAGCTAACGGCACAGCAAGCGGTAGCCAACCTTGGCCCTGCGCAGCAGCTTGGCCCAGCATCACAGTTTGCAACAGCGGCTGGCTTGAAGGCGGGCGATGTACAGTACGCACCGCAGCAGTTCGGCACAGCCAGCTTTACTACGCCTGGACTGGCTAGTTTGTATATGTCGCCTTACTCGCAGAACGTCATTGACATTCAGCAACGTGAAGCGCAGAGACAGGCAGACATTGCCAACCAACAGTTGAAGGCGCAGGCAGTAAGTCGCGGCGCGTACGGCGGTAGTCGTCAGGCGATTATGGAGGCCGAAGCGGCTAGGAATCTAGCGCAGCAGAAGGGCGATATCCAGCAACGCGGGCAGCAAGCTGCGTTCGAGCAGGCGCAGAACCTATATGGCACCGAGGCGGCAAGAGCGTTACAGGCGCAACAAGCGTTAGAACAGTCTCGTCAGTACGGCGCTGGCCTGACCATGCAGGGATTGCAGACGCAGTTGCAAGCAGCCCAGCAGTTGGGTGGTCTTGGCGCAGAACAAATGAAGCAGCAGCAAGGTCTTATCAACGCGTTGCAGGGTGTGGGGCAGCAGCGGCAGGCGTTGCAGCAGCAGATGCTAACTCGTGAGTACGAAGACTTCTTGGCGCAGAAACAGTACCCGTATCAGCAGATTGCATTCATGACAGAGATGCTAAAGGGTATGCCGCAGCAGACCACGCAAGCTATCTACCAAGCGCCACCATCGTTGACAGCACAGTTGGCTGGTCTTGGCACAGCGGCGTACGGGGCAAGCAAGTTTTTTGCTGGCGGTGGTCTAGCCGATCTAGCAGTTGATCATCTGTCGAGAGGTTGATGATGAAGCGAGATGATTTTGGAATGCGGATAGACGAGATCCGTGAACTTGCTACCAAGTACAGCAAGCCTGATTTAGCACGCATGGTGCAGATGGGGATGCTGGATCCGCAGCGTGCGCTGATGGCTGGCATGATGATTGACCGGATTGCCAAGTCTGCCATGCAGCCTCCGCAGACTACGGTTGCAGAGGATGTGCTTTCTCCGCAAATGCCTACGACTGCACAGGGTCAGATGCCAGAGGGAATTATGGCGGCGGCAGGCGCTCCTGCTCCTAGTGCGGGCGTGGCAGCGTTGCCAAGCGGGATGCGAGAGATGGCAGGCGGTGGCATCGTGGCATTTGCCGACGGTGGTGACATACCCGGATATGCAGACGGCGATCTTGTGTCTGGTAGCGATACGTTCCGCAGAGGTCTGGCAACACAGCCGGGCGGTGAAATGCCTGAGGTGCCTGCTGCGCCCGCTGGAGACAGTTTGCCGGCGTTGCCGGGCGGCTTTAGGTTCCGCGAGTACGGAAAGACAGCAGCGCCAACATTGCAAGGCGAATTTGATATCAGCAAAGAATCAGAGCGGCTGGCAGGCGTGGATACGCCGGAGTTATTCCGCAAGTTACGCGAAGAGGAGTCTGGCCGCCGCGAGGAACTGAAGAAGCGTAGAGAAGAAGCAAAAGGCGAAGCGCTGTTAATGGCTGGTCTTGGCTTGATGGGCGCTCGTCAGGGACAAGAATTTCAGGTACTTGCAGACGTTGGTAGGCAGGCAGCGCAGCAGTACAGCGCTTCCGTTCGAGACATCCGTGAAACAGAACGCGATATCAAGAAGAGTGAACGCGAGTTGCTGTTAGCAGAAGATCGATTTAAGCGCGATCAGTCAGCCAAGAATGCTGAAAGACTTGAAAGAAAGCAGAGCAAGTACGACGATCAGCAGCTTAAAGCTGTTGATCAGTACAACGATGGCGTTAAGACACTTGCTAGATTTATTGCTGACAAAGAGAAATTGGATATTGAAACCGCTACGCGCAAAGCTCTTGCGGTTTACGAGGGCGAAAACAGAATTGCCGTCGAAAAAATGCAGCAGAGCGGTGCGTTTGCAAGAGCAGGTATGGGCGAAACATCTACGCTGGCAAATCAAGTTTTGGCAGATATGCGCAAGACTAATCCAAATGCTACGCTTGCCGACGCTCTTGCTATTGTTAAACCCGGCGCTGGAGCTAGTCCTGCGTCTTTAGCTGACAAGGCTGCTGATAATGTAGCCAAGCGAGCACAGGTTGATATAAATTTTGCGATGAGCTTGCGAGATCCGAACGCTTATGCAAAGGCGGTTGAAGAGGAAACCAGAAGATTGCAGGCCGGCGGTGGTCAGCCTTCGACAGTTACAAACCCATTCAAACTAAGCCCAGAAGCACAGAAAGCATTATCACAATACGGCGGAAAATAAATGGCAACAGTACAAGAGCTTGAGCGAGCCTTTCTAAACGCACACAACGCGGGAGATAAGCAGGCCGCACAGGCTCTTGCCGATGCTTTGCGTCAGGCGATGGTTTCACAGCCTGCGCCACAAGCTCCTGCTGCTCCCAAAGAACGCACCACGTTTGAAGCGGTCAAAGATGTAGGTGCCGGGCTAGTGTCCGGCGCTGGCGCGCTGGCACAGTTGCCAGGTCAGTTATACGGTCTAGCCACAGGTGATTTCTCCGACACTGGCTTAACCAAGGTTGGGCGCGAGCTGCGCGAAACCGGCGAAGGTATGAAGTCGGAGGAGCTGAAGCGCTTGGAGGCTGAGCGCGCGGCCAAGATAAAAGAGGCTACCAAAGAAGGCGAGTTTTCTGCTGGTTTTACCGCGTTCAAGGAGACCATCGCTAACCCAGAACTGCTCCTTAACTTCATCGCAGAGCAGGCACCCAATCTACTCCCCGGTCTAGCTGTTGCTCGCGGTCTTGGTATGGCTGGCAAGACCGGCGCTGCTTTTGTTGGCGCGAAAGCTACGGGCGCGGTGCAGCAAGGCGCTGATGTTGGTGCGGACACTTTCCAGCGGATGCACGACGAGCTTACCAAGAAAGGCGTAAGCCCAGAAGAAGCGACAGGTCAAGTGCTGGGCATGGCAAGGTTGGCTGGTTTAGGGGCCGCCAGTATTTCATACTTCGCAAACAGCCTGCCCGGTGGCCGCGCTATCGAAGAGGCGATGGCAAAGATACCTGTGAAGCCCGGTAAGTTTGGAAGAGTTGGCACTGCCGTTAAGGGTGGTGCTGGCGAGTCTGTCGGCGAAATGATTGAAGAAGGCGGCGGCAAGGTAGTTCAAAACTTGGCGATGCGGGATGTTAAGCCAGACCAAAGCCTTACAGAAGGTCTGGGCGAGACGATGGGTATGGCTGCTGTCGGTGGTCTGGGACTGGGTACAGCGGTTGGCGCATTCCGTCGTGAAGCGCCAGAGCCAAAGCCAGAGCCTGCTGCTGAACCAGCAGCGGGTGCTGCGCCTCCTGTAGAACCTGGTGGTGCGGCAACGTTGCCACCAACAGAAAGGGCTGCACCTGCGGGCGCACCGCCGGAAGCTGTCGTTTCAGAAGATGAGTTACGCGCTCGTGCAGAAGCGCCGCCAATAACAGAAGCCGAGTTTGTCCAAGGCGAACCGTCGCCACGTCCGCCAGAGCTTGCAGAGATGGAGCAAGACATGGAAGCGCTGGGCAAAGAGGTAAAGCGCTTGGAGCGCGGAGAGCCTGGCAAGAGTCTGTGGTCGGCCATCAAGGGCAACCTAATACCGTCTGACTTCAGCGAGCTAGATGACAAAAAGTTCAGGATGCTACTCGCACCCAAGGGCACACGAGGCACGTCAATCGCTGACCTGACTGCAAGCGGTCAGTTAAACGACTGGCTGCCAGAGCAATATCACGGTTCACCAGATCAGCTTGAGTTTGGCCGTCTAGAAGGCGACGAACTAGCCAAGGCAAAAGATGCCGAAGAATACATCAAGGATCAGCTACGCCAAGGAAACTACCTAACCTACGCAACCAACATGCGGTTGCAGCAGATTGGTGTTGAGTTATCAAATATAGAGGATGCCTACAGGGAGTATGCAGATGCAGAAACATTCAACACCCTCGTCCAAGAAGCGGTTGATGAGCAGAGAGGACTTTATGAAAGCGTTGCGGGCGCTCCCACCGAAACAGAGGCTAGAGCTGTTGAGCCACCTGCGCGAGTTCTCGAACAAATCCCAGAAGAGCGAGTAGAAGAAGAGTACTTCCCAGATCAGGAAGAGATAGAAATTCGAGGACGCTTGGCTGATCAAGCATCTTCAGAAAAAACAAAACAGTTGTTTTCTGTTGCCGAGCAAATTCCACAAACAGATAGTGTTTCATCGATCAGAGAAAATTGGATAGGTGGAGTATCGGGAATAGGCGAAAGAGAGCTTGCCTATCAATTGCCATACGTAGAAGGTGGCATTGAATACACCGAACAATTGCAAAAAATTATAAGAAACGAACTTGGCGATTCCTTCAAGGGATACCGCCTGATGTCGAAAGAAGAGTTCGAAGAATTAAAAACTGGTTCAGCGGGAACCCAACTGGTTTCTGTGTCTCTAGACCCAGAGGTTGCAAGAGCATTTAAGAACATTCCTAGCAACGCAAAAAGAAATGATTTAGTTATTGCCGAAATAGATTTGACTCCAGATCATGTGCAAATGCTTGGTCATACCGGCGAATCTGAGTTGGTGATTGATTATGGTGTTGGCTACAATCCAGATGAAATTCAAGATGTTTCAGGAGGTTTTGCTGAGCGCGAAGCATCGGCCATCAATAAAGACCCAGAGAACGAGCGCATAGAGAAAGAGCTAACCGGCAAGACCATGCTGGAGGTATCGCAGTGGGCTGTTGATAACGCACCTAACAAGTTTGCAAAAGCCATCGCCCAGAAGGTAATGAACCGCCTGAACGGTATGGCTCGGCGTGGCATCAAGCTAGAGTTTGAAGTGGCGAGTGGCAAGAGCCGACCCGCCAAGATGTTTAATGCTCGCGGCTTGGTTGAGTACGACTTTGGTCGTGCTGGCGAAGGCAAGCAGCCATCATTTAAGCTGACCATCAACGGCGCTCCCGTGATGGACAATCAGTTTGGCTATCCGCCCGGCACTCGCTATATCACTGTCTTGCACGAGTTGCTGCACGTTGCCACTAGCGGGCAGATCAATGTACTCAAGGGCGACGATCCGCTCGTAAAAGAACTGCGCGGGTTGTTTAACCAAGTGGTTGATCACTTCAACACAGAAGTTCGTGCTGGGCGTATCACGCCTTTCATGAACAGAATGTACAAGCAGGAAATCAATGCGCTGACAGATCCAGATGAGCTGCTGGCGTGGGGCATTGCTGACCGTGAGATGCAAGAGTTCTTGAGCGAGATCAAGGTTGGCGACAAGACCATCATGGACAAGCTTGTGGAGTTGATCCGCAAGATACTGAATGTCACCAAGCCATACCTGACAGCGTTAGACCAGCTTGTCAAAACCACCGAGTCTATTCTTGACGAAGACGTAGACGTTGTTGCCGACAAGATCGTTGCCAAGCGGTACAGCTTTGGCAGCAAGCCTGGCTTGGGTGAGGCAGTACAGGGCACCTTGTTCCAGAAAGAAGGCAAACCATTTGAAGATGCGCCTGCCGACGCCTCGGAAGAACCCAAGCGTATGCAGGACAAGTTGGAAGAGAAGTGGGACAGAATGCGGACGGGCGCTCCGAAAGAGAAGCCGTCTAGCTTTGAGGGCGTGCCTGACGATCTGTGGAATAAGATCAGCCCTACCTTCTTCCCGCAGAACAAGAATATTGTTCAGAAGATAGACGGTATGCGTGACCGCTTCTGGCAGCGGCTGGCGCAGGGTATCGCTGATCAGTACCGCACGATCAAGGACTACAGCGAAGAAGCCTACATGAAAGCCCGGATGGCAAAGACCATCGACGGTGCGCTGGAAGGCATCCTGTTTGATGGCGAGGTCAAGCTGACCGACGGCGCGCTGGATATCAAACCCAACAGTAAGGGTCTGCTAAAGGTACTGGAGCCGGTCGGCAACGAGGTAGATCGTTACCAGATATGGGTGGCGTTAAAACGTGACGCCGAGCTAGTGCGCGCAGGCAAAGCGCCGTCCGTTCCAAAAGAAATCGTCAAGCGGTTGGATGAGTTGTCTAACGGCAAGATCAACGGCAAGTCACGCCTGCAAGTGTACGAGCAAGTGCAGAAGGATATGAACAGACTGAACCGTTCAGTGTTGCGTATCGCATTCAAGCAAGGGCTAATCGACAAAGAGGCGTACAAGGTTTACTCCCGCGACATCAATTACATCCCGTTCTATAAGGTAATGGAAGAGGGCGGTGACGTGCAGGCTGCGGCTACTAAGTCAGGGCTGGTGAACCAGTACTTCTCAAAGGCGCTGAAGGGTGGTGAGAAACCGTTTGGCGATTTGATGGAGAACACGCTGCGCAACTGGAGCCACATCCTGTCTGCGTCTATGAAGAACGAAGCTGCTAACGCCACCATTCGTGCGGCGATAAAATTAAACGGTGCGTTCCCTAACCTAAAGGTCGGTCTGCGCTGGGAAGATGGCAAGGTTTACAGCGACAAAACTGGCGCAATGGTAGGTGATGGCAGCTTAAAACCAGAGTACACCAGCAGCGATGGCAAGGGATTGATCAAGACCATGATCGATGGTAAGCCTGCGTACTTCGAGGTGATCGATCCGCTGTTGCTTGAGTCCATCATGTCGATTGGATACATGGGTCCGAAGTCCAAATTCGTCAGCATTGCCCGTGACTTCAAGAACATACTGCAATTCGGTGTCACGCTATCCCCAGCGTTCAAGATTCGTAACCTGTTCCGTGATTCCATCTCGGCTATCGCGGTGTCAGACTTGAAGCGCAATCCGTTTGCCAACGTTATAGACGGCTGGGCTGCATCTGATCAAAAAAACCCAGCGCATATCTCGGCGCTGGCAGGTGGTGCCATCTTTAACTTTGGTTCTGCTTACGAAGGCGACCAAGCAAAAATGGTGAAACGATTGATAAAACAGGGCGTCAACCCAGACACCATTTTGACTACGGAAGATAAGATAAAAAGAGCGCTGCCATACATGTGGCGCAAGTATCAAGAATGGGGCAACAAGTCAGAAGCGGCTAACCGCATGGCGCTGTATCAGCAGATGCGTGACAAAGGCATGAGCCACCTCGAAGCCTCGTTTTATGCTCGTGACTTGCTGGACTTTTCCATGCAAGGTTCGTGGCCTGCTTTCCGGTTCTTAACGAACGTGGTGCCATTCTTGAATGCGCGGGTGCAGGGCTTATACAAACTAGGCCGTGACGGCATCATTCCGACTGGCCGAGTGATTTACAACACCAGCACCGGCAAGCCTATCGAAGCGACAGACAAACAAAAGGCAGAGCAGTTCAGCGTCGTGATGTCTGCCGTAGCACTAGCGTCTTTGATGCTATACATGGCGTTCAAGGATGACGAAGAGTTCCAGAAGCGCGAGCAGTGGGATCGAGATAACTTCTGGTGGTTCAAGTTGCCGGGCATGGATGCTGCGTTACGACTTCCAAAACCATTTGAGTTGGGTGCATTTGGCACCATGGTCGAGCGCGTGGCCGAGCAAGCGTTTGACAAGGGCGTAGAGGGCAAGGTGTTTAGAGAAAGCCTATCCCGTATGCTCACGGACACGTTCGCTATCAATCCGATGCCGCAGGTATTCAAGCCGCTGGTTGACTTGTACGCTAACAAGGACAGCTTTACAGGTGCGCCGATTGAGACTGCGGGCATGGAGCGCCTATCTAAAGAACAGCGCATTGCCGAGAAGACTAGCCCGCTTGCTATCGCGCTATCCAAAGTTACCAACGTATTCCTGCCAGAAGCTACGGAAGTATCGCCCGTGCAAGCAGACTACGCCATCAAGGGTTATCTTGGCTGGATGGGTGGCACCGCTTCATGGCTGTCACACTATGCTGTGCAGCCATTCTCCAAGTCTGCGTACCCTGACAACAACTGGACGGAGACGCTGTCTGCCCAGTTCATCAAGAGCCTGCCTGCTACGCAGTCCAAGTACGTCACTGCGTTCTACGAAAACAACAAGCAGATTGCCCAAGCCTATGCTGACATGCGCCACTTCGCGCAGCTAGGCGAGGCAGACAAGGTGCAAGAGATCCTGAAGGAAAAGGGTGACAAGATTGCCATGGCAAAGTTCTACGACAACGCCGCGAAGGACATGGCAGAAATGCGCAAGGCTATCTTGGCTATCCGCAACGACGAGAACATGTCGGGCGCACAGAAAAAAGAAGAGATTGACCGTATGAAGGTCATCATCGGCGAGATCGCCCGTCAGATGGAAGAGGCGCGGCTAGAGGTCAAGAAGCAGTTTGCAGGCGCTCAATAGTCATCGCCATCAGATCCCACTCGGTAAGCTTGTACCGTGTATAAAAGCCTCTGCTTCCTAACCCGTGGTAGCCAGACTGCCCCTGATGGTGTTCTGGGCAAAGCGGAATCACAAGCCAGTCAGAAGCCCGCTGCGCCCCGCCCACCGCATCACGCGGGTGGTGCAGGTGAGCAGGGGTATGACCGTAGCCAAGGTGATGGCAGAGAACGCAGCCAATGTTGGCTACTTCGTTCATGTACTGCTTAGTCGTTTTCAATCTGCTCTGCCTCTAAGTTCGGGTCATAGTGCCGCTCCCATACTTCCTGCGGTATTTCGATTGACTGAAACCGCTGGTTGCACTCGCGGCAAATCCGCTGGCGCTGCACAAAGTCGAAGGTACGGGAAACGTCTTGATACTTACGGGTGTCGATTACTTGGGTAGGTTTGTCACATGTCGGGCACCACATTTTTTGGCCTTATTTTTGAGTAGCATTCTTTACACATCCACTGCCGACGCTTACCTACTGTTCTGAAGTAGCCGCCTGACGTACGCCTGAAGCTATAACAGTACGCGCACCAACGATCACTTGAGGAGTTTGTCTGCTGCAAGATAGATCGTCTCCAAAGAACTCAGCGTCGGTCTATATCCTAATGTGTATGCCTCCGTGTTCGTAGAATAATAATTCTCTTTCACGCCGGTTGCAGGAAGCCCCACGGGCGTATGGCTAATCTCATACTTCATTCCATACCGTTGGCTCATCGTCTCCAGCAACTTGTTCTTGGTCACGGGCTGACGGCTATAACAGTCAATGGCAACGTTTACATTCCGCTCCAGCAGGACGTTAATCATCTGGTAAAAGTCTAGTGATCCGACGTAGTCACGGACAATAGGTGTTTGGTCTGCGCGAAAGACGGTGCCTTCTTTGACTGCCCGGATCATGTCGTTGATCATGAATCGATTGCGCAGGTCAGTGGTATGGCTGAAGTAATTAAAGATGCGCACGTCGATGATATTGCCGGGTGTGACTCTGTGCCGTGTCTCTGCGGCCAGCTTGGCTAATCCGTAGTAGTGCTGCGGCAGGATATTGTTGATAGGGAATACAGCGCACTTGACGTTGTCTGCCGGGGTAGAGAAGTTATCGCCAAACACTGCACCGCTGCTGATGAAGATGTACTGGCAGTCGCGGTTCTCGACCAGATAGTCCAGCGCCATCTTGTCGAACGTCTCCGTGATCTGGAAGATGTTGCTGCCCATCTGCTTGATGCGCTCTGGGTTGCCTGCGCCGACAAAGTTGATGATGACGTCAGCGTTGTTGGACAAAGACCGCCAATCAGAATACGGGCGGGAAAAGAATTTCTGCAAGTTGCGCTCGACCATCCACCGGCTGGTTGCGCTCGGATCCCGCGAGAACAGTTCAAGGAAGTGCTCGTCGCTGAACGATACGATCAAGTCGCGGGCAATTTGACTGCTTGCCCCCATGATAACGATCTTCATAGTTTCCCCTGATTAAGTAGGTAATCGGTGCTACCAACCATGCCGCAGATCTTTGGGTCTAGCGCCTCCATGCGCAGCACAACGTCGTACTTGTGCAGAGCCTCTAGCATCCAGCTACCAAAGCCACCGTCGGGCAAATGATCCTCGCGGGTTATTACAGAATTCAAGTGGCGTAATTGTTGTGCTTGCATGTTCTTGTATTTCATGCCCCACATCGGCAGGCGGAAGTACTCACCCGGCTTGGACATATCGTTGCCAGCCGTGCCGGTAGACACAAAGCTCACACCCTCAAGATCGCCTGCGATGGTGGCCAGATGAATCCATTTACCCGGCTCGATGGTTGGAATCTCTGTGTGGATGTTGCTCTCTCCGCCCCTGCCTAGCCGTAGATAAGATGGCTGCGGGTTGTCTATAAGATACCGTACGCAGGCGCGGGCTTCGTAATCATCGCCCGGCGCAGCGATCAGCATGTTTGGCATACACCGCATCAGGGCATAGTCCTGTACTGCATGATGGCTGTACCCAAGGCTGCCGTAGGCTAGGCCGCCGCCGACCGCCACAACCGTTACAGGCAGGTTGTGATAGTCCACATCGTTCCTGATCTGCTCTGCGCAGCGGAAGGTCGGGAAGTTAGCAATGCTGTAGCAGAAGACGTGGTAGCCCTCTGCCGCCAGCCCAGCAGCCATGCCCATCATGTTCTGCTCTGCCACGCCAGCGTTGATGAAGTTATTCGGGAACCGCTTGGCAAACTCTTCCACTACGCCCCAACCCAAGTCGCCGACGATCAGCATCACCGGCTTGCCAGCGGTAGCAGCGGCAGTCAACTCTTCCATGAATGCGTTACGCACCTTGCACCTCCGCTAATGCCTGCGCTAGTTGCTCGTCGTTCGGATACTTGTAATGCCACTCCACCTTGTTCTCCATGAATGACACGCCCTTGCCTTTGACGGTCTTGCAGATCAAGGCGGCAGGCGGCTCGTCCTTCTTGGATGGAAACAGTTGCACCATCGCCCGGAAGATCTGCTGGTGATTGTGTCCATCGATGACCTTAACCTTCCAACCAAACGTCTGCAACTTGCTGGCAAGCGGGCCGATGTCCAGCGTCTCTTCAACCGTGGTGATGCTTTGCAAATTGTTGTAGTCCACGATCATGATCAGATTGGATAGCTTGTGATGAGCAGCAAACTGGATAGCCTCCCAATTGCTGCCTTCCTGTAACTCTCCGTCAGATACGAGCACACGCACCGGCCAGTTCTCCCGCTTGCGCTTGGATGCTAGTGCCAAACCGACGCCGTACGGTAGGCCATGTCCCAAGCTGCCTGTCGAAAATTCGACACCCGGCACCTTGTGGCTTGCGTGGTGCATCAAGTCAGAACCATCCTGCCCGTAAGTCTCAAGGTCAAGGTCGTAGCCAGAGTGCTTCAACGCTGCGTAGAGCGCTACAGTGGCGTGTCCTTTCGACATGATGAACCGGCTACGCTTATCTCCCCTGACCTTCATGAAGCCGTTGTACAAGACGGCTAGGATGTCAGCGCAGGATAAAGCGCTGCCGATATGGCTGGCCTTCGCCCGGTGAACCATCTTGAGACTATCCATCCGAATGTGTCTGGCAAGCGCCTCCACTCGTTCTCGCGTCAGCAACTGAGTTTCATACCAGTCTTCATCAGACAACACTGCTTGTGCGCCCTTGGCTATGTCCATGCTTGATCCTTGAAAAAGGTGTCGATGGTGTCGCAGACATAGGCCAGCATCTCCTCTGTCAGCGCAGGTTGTACGCCCAGCCAGAACGTGTTGTTCATCACGTAGTCCGTGTTCTCTAGCGTGCCGTGGACGCGGTAGTTCTGACCCTTTAAGAACGGCTGCTTGGTAGCGTTGCCAGCAAACAGCAGGCGGCATCCGATCTGACGGCTCTCAAGGAACTGGGTCAGCGCATCTCGGGTGAACTTGGCAGTCGGCGATACCGTGATGGGAAAGCCGAACCAGCTAGGCAACGCATCTGCGTAGACTGTGGGCAGCCAGAACTCCTCATAGGTATTGAGTCGCTCACGCAGGAACCCATAGTTGCTCTTACGGGCAGAGATGAACTGGTGCAGTTTCTCTAGCTGTGCCACGCCGCAAGCCGCCTGCATCTCGGTGATCCGCAGGTTGTAGCCCAGATGGGTGTAGACGTACTTGTGATCGTAGCCGTAGGGCAGTTCGCCAAACTGTTGATCGAACCGGCGCTTGCAGGTGTTGTTCTTACCTGGTTCGCACCAGCAGTCCCTACCCCAGTCACGGAAGGACTCGACCAGCCGGGACAGCTTGGTGTTGTTGATGATGACCGCCCCGCCTTCGCCCGTGGTGATGTGGTGCGCCGGGAAGAAAGACAGGGTGGCAAGATCACCAAACGTGCCGACGTTCTGGTTGCGCCAGCGGGAACCCAGCGCGTCGCAGCAGTCCTCGATAACCCACAGACCGTACCTGTCTGCCACCTCCATGACAGCGTCCACGTTGAACGGATTGCCCAGCGTGTGCGCGATCATGATGGCTTTGGTCTTGCTGGTGATGGCTTGCTCCAGCGTACGGGTGTCGATGTTCAGGGTGCTGTTGACATCCAAGAACACCGGCACCGCACCGAACTGGATGATTGGCGCGATGGTAGTAGGAAAGCCGCAGGCAACGCTGATGACCTCATCGCCCCTCTGGATTGCCCGCTTGCCCAGCGACGGGCTGGTCAGGGCAGAGAAGGCCAGCAGGTTGGCAGAGCTGCCAGAGCTGGTAGTCCTGACGGCCTTGCAGCCTAAGAACTTGGTCAGCCCTTCTTCCAGTTGCCGGTTAAATGCGCCTGCCGTCAACCAGCCACGGTCGACAGCTTCGTGCATCAGCTCTTTCTCGCGGTCGCCTACCACCTGCCCGGAGGCAGGGATATAAGTCTGTCCGGCTGTAAACATTTACACCTCTTGTGGTTTAGGAGCCTGTGGCTTCTCTGTCAGGATGCCGTCAAACTTGTGGGTGCCGATGTGTGCAAGCTGTGCCCACGGTGCCGCCCAGACTGTGCCGCCACAATGGTCGCGCCAGATCTTGCAGAGGTGGTAGTCCTCGGATAGCAGGCGCTCGCCCAGCGGCTCGATGCTGGTAGCAAAGAACTCATGGATACGGTCATTACCCATATTGCCGCCAAGATCGTTGGTGTCGTTGACATAGGTAGGTACGTGTTCCTTGAGCTGCTCGAAGACCTCGCGCTTAATCATCATGAAGCCCGTGCCGCCGTTCCAAATCTCTACCGGCTTGTCCAGTTCTACGCGCTGCTCGTTCTGGTAGTTGACCAGATTGACCACGAACGAACCGCTGTACTTGCGCAGGTCTTGCGGTGGTACGCCTGCCAGCGCGGCTGCATGGACGTTCGCCCAGTTGATTTCCTTCTTAGGGTAGATGCCGCAGATGATTGGCTTGTCTGCTAGCAGCATGGGCAGCACGTCTTTGGGATCGAAGTGGATATCCGCGTCGATGAACATCATGTGCGTGAAGTCTGTCTTCAGGAAGCCATGGACCAGCGCGTTACGTGCGCGTTGGATGAGCGACTCGTTGAACAGAAAGCTGCACGCCATGTCTACACGGTTCTCGCGCAGGTTGTTCTGCAAGGTCATGATTGACTGGGTAAAGTAGCCAAAGCACTGGCCCCCATACATCGGGGTCGAAACAAAAAGTTTTGCCATTCCATTCTCCTAGAAGTTAAAGATCTGCTTTTTTGTCCATTCAAAGCCTGGACGATGCTGTGCCATCCACTCGTTGTTGCCGAGGAATTTCTCTTTGGTCATGCCGCCGCTGCCGTCGCTAGACAGGCGGTAGCTGACACTGTGTTTGCCGGTAGTGCCACACTTGATCTTGGCCTGCATCAGCGCAGCTTGGAACGAGCGGTCAGATACGATGGGTACGTACCACGCATGGCTGTGCTGACGGGCGTGTTCTGTACGCACGGCGTAACATGAGTTGTCCACCAAGTAATGCCCGTGTGAGTTCCGGTGGCAGCCGAGAGACTCGCAGTTGTCCTCGCACACTGGGTTGCCGTCGTTGTCCACGATCTTGCGCAGGCTGTACGCCCAGCCAAGTTCATGCTGCTCCATCAGGTTGACGATGGATTCGATATGATCGGGGTCGTAGAAGTTGTCGTCGTCGAGGTAGAAGATCAGGTCTTCACCGACCAAGTAAGGAGCAGCAGCGTAAACAGGAGCCATAGCATAACCCCCACCCCCGTTGGCAACTGGAAGATAAACAACATCAACGTCACTGCCCGCTGTAGCTGCCGCCGTAGCGCCCCAACAATCTTTACCGTGTGCGAAGACATAGTGTCTAGCCTTTATGGTTTGCGCCTTCACGCTGTTTATGGCCTGCCGGATGGTCTCGCGGCCTCGTGTGCTAGTAATCACCGCGATGTTCATCTGTTCCTCTCTATCAGTCGGTACAGTTGTTTGACTTCATGCTCGTTGCTAAATTGATTAGCCTTGTCTGACAGGATGAATCCGTCGATAGCCTCGAGGTATTCGGCATAGCGGGCGTAGTCCATGTTGGTGAGGTAGCCGTGTAAATCTTGCCAGCCACCAAACTCCCGCATGTCAATGAAGCACTCGGGCGGGATGTGGTCGGTGACGTTGGGCGCACCCCAGTACACCGGCACAATCCCTGCCATGAAGGCGTCTAGGATCTTCTCGCTGATATAGCCGACGGCGTTGTCGCAGTTCTCGAACGTCAGGGCAAACCGGTAGTTGCTGTACGTCTTTAGCTTGTTGTCTGTCTTGCCCTTATAGCAGTGGAAGTTTTTGATATTCCACCCGTGACCGTACAGGTCGAACTGGAACATGTCGTTCTGCTGGAACCAAAGGATGGCTTCGATCCGCTTGGTGTACAGGCTGCCGGGGAACTGCATGTTCTTAGCTGTCTGGATGATGGTCAGCAGCTTGCGGGCGCGGAACTCTTCCTCCGTCATGTGGCAACGTTGCCGGGCTTCCCAGTCCACGGTGAAGTTGTGCTTCTCGTAGACGCCCTTGCCTGCAAGCTCGTCGTTCCATGTCAGCACTTGGGAGAACTGGTCATGGTAGGCGGGATCCCAGTTGTCCGGCAGGATGGCTGGCGGCTCGTACAGAATCAGGATCTTGCGGGCATTGCCAATCTCCGGCTCGACTCGCGGGCGATCCATGTAGATCACCAGATCCAGTTCCTGCGGGTTGATCTGATCCAGCGTGTACAGTTGGATACCGTTCGTGTGGCACACGCTTTGCAGTTCTACTGTCACCCGGCACAGGTTGTACAACTCCATCCACGGACGCAGCAGGTTGTGGCCTACGTCACTGTTCTCGTTCTTGAATAGGTATCCGTCGCGGGTGATGAACTCATAATGGTTATGGATGCCTACCTTCATTCCTCCCCCTTCCTGATGATGGCGGCTATGGCAAGGGTGCCGTAGCCTTCTATGCCCAGCTTCTCTACCAGCGCGGCGCAGCGTTCCCGTTCTGTCAGCGTGACCATCTTCGAGAACTTCCGCATCCATGCCATAGCGGCAGCGTCCGGCGCGTAGATCAGGTCTTCACCCTCTGCGGCTTCGTTTGCCATCTGAAATAACCTCCGGCTCATCCAAACAACAGGTGAAATAACTCGCGCAGAACGGTGACGACGAGGGCGAGTCCGACGTACATCAGAATCATGATTGCGCCAACGTCAATTGAAGAGATGTTCTTGCGGTAGAACGCCTCCCATCTGTTCTCGCTTTCTATCGCGCCGCTTCTTTCCTGCACCGTCTGGTAGAACTGCGGCACATAGTGGCTGCCGATCTTCGGCGGCGGCTCCTTGATAAACTGTCCATCTCTTAGCATTCCAATCTCCTAAGTGTTGTTTCTTCCAGCCCGCATTAAGTCACCCGCGAAGACATGCTGTCCTACGTGGCGTAGCTCAATAGTGGGATCGGCGTATATTCTGCCACTCTCTTTTTTCCACAGCTCACAGAAGTGATAGTCCTCTGACAACAGCAGTCCTAGCTCTGTGATGCTGGTGCCGAAGAACTCGCGTGTCAGCGGCGCAAGGAACTGGCCGTTCGCTGGGTTGTTGATCAGGCTAGTGCGGTAGGTGGGCACCTTGAATCGCAGCGCCTTGAACACGCTTCTGTGGATCAGCATGAACCCTGTGCCGCCGTGCATAACTTCTACCAGGCCGTCTGGCCCCAGCGGTACTTTGTCTGGATCACCCTGATCGTCCACTGCGTTGAGTACATACGAGCAGCCGAACTTGTCGATGTCCTGCTCTCCCCGCAACGCTGCCTGCCGGATCCGATCCCAGAACATAAACTTCTTGGGATAGATACCGCACACCATCTCCTTGTTGTGCTGGAGCAGCTTGTAGATTCCGTCTGTCGGGAACCAGATATCGGCGTCAACAAACATCAGATAATCGTCTTGGGTTTCATCCAAGAAATACCGAGCGATCTCGTTGCGGGCGCGAGTGATCAGTGCCTCTTTGTTCATGAACTGCCAGCGTGTCTTGATGCCCTTGCTCTCAAGGAAGCTGACGTTGCGCAGCATACTGTCTACGTATTCCATGAACATGGCACCGCCGTAAGCAGGCGTGCCAATCATGATGGTGGGCTTGCCGTCGATCATGTGTTCTTTTCCTCAATGCTATAAAACCAATCATCCCCCGCTGACCACTTGCGAGTTCCATCCACCGTCCAAAACTTCTGCGCCGCCTGAAAGTCGGGGAACTTTGTTTCAGAGGTAATCAAGCTCTGGTCATACCAAAGGCATCGGTTGTTCGGTTGTGTAGCAAACTGTCCGTTGTCTAGCTGGATAAAGTTAAAAGATTTGTGTTCCTCGGCTTGTTCGGTAAAGCCGGTGTCTACGTCCATGCCATCGGCACAGAAGTCCACCGTAAACATGTACCGCCCGAAATGCCACTCCTTGTCTTTGCCCAAGAACTTCACACCTAGATTGCGTAAGCCGATCTTCTCCACCACGGTGAAGCGGTAGCCCATGCAATCCCATAGCTGCAAGGTATCAATAGGCAGGTCGCCATGGTCCTCTGACCAAACATAGGCGTGGATTGGTAGCTTGTCGTACAAAGCCCCGTAGTTAGGTAGCAGCGACTCAATACGGAATACCTGTCCCCGCAGTGCTTTGATGCTTACCCAGATCGCTGGCTCCAGTTCGCCATGCCCCTTCGTAAAGTTGTACAGGAACTCCCTGCGAACGAAGCACTTAATTGGCGGCAACGAGGCCACGATGTAGCTCATGTGTTCTTCTCCTTCAGCTTGGCTTCGACGGCTTGTTGAATTAGGAAGAAATCGCCGATGTGCATATCATGTGCGTACAGGTTGTAGTTCCTGTTGTAAATCTCTGACTTCTCCTCATCCGTCAGCCCCTGCCATTCGCGTTTTGTTGCTGCTGCAACTAGAAAGGCAAACTGCTCCCACCGATTGCCGTTAACCCAGTTCGCTGCGCCGCCTTCATGCGTACCAGCTTCTTCAGCTAAACGGATAATGTCATCTCTGTTCATCAATCAGCCCCTCGATCTGGTCGATCAAATGATCTGCGATCTTGCGGTCATGAACAGCCACGGTACTAGCTACGTCATCCTTGTGAATGATGTCCATAGCATCACGCAGTCCCTGTTTGTAGCCAGACGAGAACTGATCGCTGCCTTCGAGGATCATGGTGATGGCATCGCGCACGACCTTGCTGGCCTGTCTGTTGCGAGCCTTCTCCTTCAGCGCGGTGTGAACCTCCTCCGACAGATAGACGGAGTACGGAATCAGTCTGCTCGATTTTTCCACGACACGAACTCCTGTTTGATCCCCAGCATCTTTTCCACCGCCTGCTGACTTTTTGAAATGTCGGCGCGGCTTTCTACCTTCAGATACG
>Ga0181363_1000096_pt1 | contig 25710 bp, 28 predicted proteins | sample Fa13NDMLBSN_FD_130109 | JGI IMG/M metagenome (GOLD analysis project Ga0181363, IMG submission 130109) | Freshwater viral communities from Lake Michigan, USA - Fa13.ND.MLB.S.N | ecosystem: Environmental > Aquatic > Freshwater > Lake | place: USA: Michigan | collected 2013-09-23
CGGCATGTATTACGCAGGTTTTGGGCAATTGGCCTGGACGATTGCCGGCAGTCCGCAGATTGGGCTGGAGTCCTCGGTGCTCAATCTGTGGACCAGCCATTTGGGCTACGGCACAGGATTCGGGGGCACGCGGGACACCATGCTCTCACGCAGCGCTGCCGGCGTCTTGGAGGTGAACAGCGGAACGGTCGGAACCCACCGCGACCTGCGCCTGCGCACGCTGCTTGCCTACGCACAGCCCAGCGACCCCGCCAGCAGCGCCACCTTCGGCCAGGTGTATGCCAAGACCAACGGGGCCACCACCGAGGTCTATGTCATGGACGGAGCGGGCAACGTCACACAGATATCGCCTCACGCCCGCGCCAGCAGCCCCGCGCCTGCCAGCGTGGACGCAGCGGACAAGACGCCCATCGTCATCCACCACAAGAACGTCTTCACCGGGGAGCAGGAGTGGCTGCACCTCTCCGCGATGGCGCGCAAGTTGGAGCAGCTCACCGGCGAGAGGTTTGTTTGGAAGAGCCGCATCCCGGCCAACGAAGTGCGCAACTGGGATGCCGAGCAGGCCCGCATGGAGGCGGAGTCTGACGACGACGTGAAGGCTGACCACAAACGCCTGCGCGAGTGGGAGCGAAACAATTCCAACGACAAGGGACCAGCTCCCGCTGTGCGCGAGAAGTATCGCCGCGCGCCCAAGCCGGACTTTCTCAAGAACTAGCCCATGAGCCTCCTGCGCGAACACCTGCAAGACGCGCCGCCCTGGTGGATTGCCACCGCGAACCTCGGCGTGTTCGGCGTGACGCTCACCGAGATCGAGATGGGCCTGAAGATTGTGCTGCTGCTGCTGACGTGTGTGCTGACCACCATGTCCATCGGCATCAAGTGGAAGAACAGAAACCAACCCGGAAAGGAATGACATGAAAAGCTGGAAGACAACGACGGCCGGAGTTTTGACAATCATCGGCGCAGTCGCCACGGCTGGCGTGCTGGCGCTCAAGGGCCAGTTTGAGGCGGCCGTGGGTGCGCTCACGCTGGGCGTGCCGCAGGGGCTCGGCCTTATCGCCGCCCGCGACAACGATAAGACCAGCGAACAGGTCAACGCGAAGTGACGCTCGCGCTTGCCATCATCGGCCTGCTGACCGCCGTGGTCGGGGCCATCGTGAAATTCTACAAGCCCAAAAGTGAACCGACGCTGCTGGACCGGCTGGCCGACGTGGACCGCGAACTGGCGGAGCAAGATGCTGCCGCTGTCAATGCTCGCGTTGAGTCTCGGCTGCGCCTGCTCAACGCCAAGAGTGGTGGTGATTCCCTCCGACCGCCAAGTGCTGCCGGTGAGCGCCGGGAAGTCGTTTCTCCCGCCGGTCAATGGGTGGTTCGTGCCCCAGGCACGGATGCAGGAGATGCTCCACGCGCTGGAGCGAAAGGCTGAACCATGAGCGAACCCAAGACCATCAGCGGATACGAGTTGCAGGTGATGCTGAATGATGCCGGCTTTGAGTCGCAGAACTGGAGCATTGCCGACCGGCGTTACGCCATGCCCACGCGCGGCTTCATCATGGGCGCGTTCAGCAAGGCGCTGTGGACCTTACAAGCGTTCTTCAAGGTGCTGAACTGGACGGAAGACGCCAACGACTGCGACGACTTTGCGCGGTTGGCGGCGAGCTTCGCGCAGATTCTGCACTTCCTCACCCCCGGACGGCCGCCGGCATCGGCGCTGGCGGTGGGCGAGTTCTGGTTTGTCCAAGATGACGGCACCGGGCACGCGATTGACCTAGCCGTGTGCGGCAATGAGGTGATGGCTTATGAGCCACAGACCCGGAATGAAATCGAACTTTCGGCGGACGAGAAGCGCCGGGGAACGCTGGTGAGATTTTAACATGAAACCAAAGACTGCCTTCAGCTTTCAGCTTTCAGCTTTCAGCCTTTTGCTGGCCCTGCTGCTGGTTGGGTGCGCCCACACCACGGAACGCACGGGCACGATTCAACTGCCGCCGGTGGAGTATGTGAGGTGACTATGCCGCTCTACGAATACGAAGACGTGAAGACAGGGCACCGCGCGGAGTTCTTCCGCCCGGTGCATCTGCGGGACGAGGTGCCGGGCTTCCGGCGGGTGCCGACGTGCCCGGCCATCAACCCGCACGGGCTGGCCGAGCGGCCCGAGGTGGACGTGGTGAAGTCCGCCTTGAAGGGATTCAAGGAAATCGAGGCGCGCCCCGGCGGCGGCGAGGAAATCCGCCGCGTGATGCGCATGACCTCCGACCAGATCAAAGACGTATGGACTCGACCCCAGGCCCCCGCGCCGTTGCCCGCATGAAACCCCCAACCTTCCATTATTTGAGCGATTCGGCGCGCGGTGTGGCGTGCTTCCTCGGCGCGGTGCTGCTGGCGTCCGTGTTCTACGGTGTGGCGTGGGCGGCGGACATCACGCCCGGCTACACGTTCAGCTCGGGAGAGCAGAACATCACGCACACGAAGCTCAACAATGCGGCGAGCGGGACCATTGCCACCAGCTTCTACACCGGCAAGGCGAGCCAGACCCCGGCGAGTGGCGACACGCTGCTTTACTACGCGGACGCGGATCTGGCGTTTCGCAAGACGACGTGGGGCACGCTGTTTGCCAACGCGCCGGCCATTAACGGCCTGAGCAGCATCAACAGCGTGGGTGACTTCAGCGTGGCCACCAGCAAGTTCACGGTGGCCAGCGCCACCGGAAACACGGCGGTGGGCGGGAACCTGACGGTGGCGACCAATGCCAGCATCACGGGCACGCTGGGAGTTACGGGCGCGACCTCGCTGGGAAATTTGACCTCCACCAACGGGCAGAATTTCAGCGGCACCGCACTGGTTACTGGAAACTGGACATTTTTCGGCGTCTCCGTGGGCGTTTCTTCCGGGGGTTCGCTGACGGTGGCCGGCCCGCAGACCAACAACGGCAGCATGGTCCTTGGCGATGCCGCGGGGGACACGCTGACCGTCAACGGCACGCTGGCGGGCACCTTGCAGGGCACGCCCACGGTGAGCCTAACGGCCGTGACGGCAGATTCCTCGGCGGACAGCGTGTTGATCTCGGATGCTTCGGACAGCGGCAAGCTCAAGATGGCGCTGCTCTCGACGCTGATCGCCAAAACTAATCTGACCATCGGCTCAATTCCATCCGCCGGCACGGGCCGGACCAACACGCACGCGCTGGGCGGCGTGCCGCAGAACGTCCGGTGTGTGCTGGTCTGCACCAACGCGGACCTGGGCTATGCGGTGGGCGAGGAGGTGAACATTGAGGGCAGCAGTGACAGCAGCGGCGGGGAGATTGGTTGGAACCTGATTACCACCAGCACCAACATCACGGCGCTGCGCAGCTCTGCCGGCAACGTCCGCGTGATGAACCGCACCACTGGCACGGCCAGCTCTATCACAGCCACCAACTGGAACCTGAAGGCGTATCTGGTCTATTTCCCATGAACCTCGCCGACCTTGCCGCCCTGATTTGTGAGACCGTCCGCAAGCCGGACGCGGACAGCCTCGCGGCCTGCAAGAACTACCTGAAGCGGCGGGACCAGATGCTTTGGGACGGCAACCTGTGGCGGGACAGCCTGTTCACCTTCACGCAGGCGCTGGACCCGACGGCGGACTGGAACATTTTGAGCAATCCAATCCGGGCCACCAGCGGGCGCGTGCTGCTGCCCCGTTCCTTTGAGCGCGTGCTGGCGGTGAGGCTGGCGGACCAGACGCTGCCGGTGCAGAACGTGGAGCGTTATTTCATGGACACGCTGGACGCCTTCGCGCAGACGGGCCAGCCGGTCGAGTTCACGCTGGAATCCCCGGTGGTTTATTACTGGGACACACCGGTTTATCTGTATGTCTATGGGCTGGCCGCCACCGACGTTGCCATTCAGGTGCGCTATTTTGACTACACGGAAGGCAAGTTCATCACCGTCTCGAAGAACCTGACTTCCACGCCGCAGCTTGTGGGGCGCACGACTGAGATCGAGGAAGTGACCAAGCCGGCGAGTGCGCAAATCGTTTGGTTGAGCACATCCGCCACGCCCTTTGCCGACCAGTTTGAGTCCTTTGCCGCCGCCGACACCCGCATGGAACCTTACCAGCGGATCCGCCTGCTGCCGGTGCCCACCGAGGCGCTGACGCTGCGGGCGCTGGTCAAGAAGAAGTATTCCCCCATCGCCACGGACTACGAGCACCCCCGCCTGCGTCAGGCGGAGAACGTGCTGATTGCCTACGCCACGGGCGACATGCTGCGGCGGTCGAACAAATACGGAATGGCAAATGAGGCTTACGCCGAGGGCGCGGCGCTGCTGGCCAAGCTGGAAAACATCGAATTCTTCCAACAAGCCCAGCGGCAGCAGCTCGTGCCCGAGGTGGCCGAAGCCTACGGGGCGGACAACCGCCTCTATGGGAAAGGCTATTGGTAGTGCCCTACGAGTCCACAGGCATGGTTGACCTCCCGCTCAGTTACGAGCGGGTGCGGCGCTTTTCCGGCATGGACGGCTACGAGCGCGCCACGCTGCTGCCGGATGACATGTGTGCATTGATGGTCAACCGGCTGACCACCGACAACGGCAAATGCAAGACCATGCCGGGGTTCGACAGCCTGGGATCGGCGGTCATTGCCACCGGCTACACCACGCGGGTGCAGGGGCTGTTCTTTCACACGCGGCTGACCGACCAGCGGCTGGTGGCGGTGTGCAACAGCTACTTCCACGAGTGGAACGGCTCTTCCTGGAGCGCGGCGGTGGCGGGCTGGCGCGCAGGTGGTGCTTCCCCAAGCGCGACGCGGGATGTGAGCATTGCCCAGCTCAATGCCAAGCTCTACCTCGCCGACGGCTCGCAACGATTGTTTGAATACGACAGCACCGGGCCGACCTTCACACAGTTGAACGGCGCGACCGACCCGCCGGCCGGGGCGAGCATTCTGGTGGCGCACGCCTCGCGCATCTTTGCCGGCGGCTGGAACGACGGCATTACCGCCCCGGGCACCATCCGCGCCAGCAGCTTGCGCGCGGCGGGGACTGGTGACTGGAATGCAGTCACCTTTGAAACTGTGCTGGCTCCGGACTACTCGCCGCTGCGGGCGATGGTGTCCATGCAGCGGAACTGGCTGGCCGTCTTCCACGAGAACAGCATTTACATGGTCGAGACTCCACCGCTGGCGACCACGGCGGCGGACTGGAACCGGCAGGAGATTTCGCGCGAGCTGGGGTGTGTGGGCCCGCGCGCGGCCTTGAACGTGGCGGGGGACTGCTGGTTCTGGAGTGCGGACGGCCTGCGCAGCCTGAAAAGCGCGGTGGGCACGGAAGGCGCGTTCGAGATTGTGAACCCCATCACGCAGCCGTTGCAGGAAATTGTCGAGCGCGTGAACCCGCTGGCCGTCTCGCGCATCGCGCTGCACCGCTACAAGGAGTTTGTCTTCATTGACGTGCCGCTGGACACGGCGACCGAGAACAACTGCACGCTGGTCTTCAACGTGCGGCTCAACCGATGGATGGGCTACTGGGAAGGCGTGGCGGCCACCCTCCGCACCACCACCTACTTCAGCGGGGCAGCCAACCAGCTTGTGGGCGGGACCAGTGCGGCGCGCGTCATCCAGTGGAAGGACACCGCCGACCAGGACGCCGAGGGCACTTACCAGAACGACGGCGTGGACATCCCCACCACGCTGCGGCTCAAGAGCTGGGATTTTCAGGAGCCGGAAAGCGCCAAGAGCGGGGACTTTTACGTGCTTTGGTTCGATGCGGCATTCAGCCTGAATTGCAGCGTGCAGGTGAACTACGACACCGAGGAGCAGCGCAACGACACCATCGTGGAGGACGAGGCGCAGAATCAGCTCCCGGTGAACCTGCCCTTCAACCTCGCCGAGGAGCGTTATCGCCGCCGGGTGCGGCATCTGGACAGCCTTGGGGACTTCAATGAAATGTATCTGGAGATCACCACCACCGCCGGCAACGTCGTGCTGGTGGCTGCGACGTGCGGAGCGTTTGTGCAATCCGTGAGGGACAAATGAGCGCCATCCTTCTCATCGCGTTGCCGTTGCTGGTGGACCATGTGGCACCGTCTGCCATTGCCAAGGCTTCACCCATTGACGAGTTCGAGCAGCGGGCGCTGGCGACCGGCAACCCGCTGGTGGATTTGCCGGCGTTGCACCGCTTCACGCCGGGGCTTTACAGCCGGACGGTCAAAATGCTGAAGGGCGTGATCTACACGTCCCGGCTGCATCTCACGCGGCACCAGTTTGTCATCTCCACGGGGCGGGTGACCGTGTTCCACGACGACGGCAGCCAGCGGACCTTGAGCGCGCCGCATGTGGGCATCACCGAGCCGGGGACGCGCCGGGCCATTCTGGTGCATGAGGATTGTGTCTGGACGACCTTCCACCCGACCGAGGAAACCGACTTGGAAAAAATCGAGGCCCAACTGGTTGCGCCCAGGCCGGAGCACCTGCGCGAGCGCCATTGCCTCCAACCTTCCGTGACCGCAAAAGAACTCTCAACCTAGGAACCTTATGGCATGGGCAGCAGTAGCAATCGGAGTGGGTGCGCTGGGGGCCGGCATCGCCGGGGCCGTGAGCGCACCGGATGCGCCAGAGGCACCGAATTACGCCGCCGCCAACAAGGCGGCGATTGACGCGGACATTTCCACGCTCGCGTTGCGCCGTGCCATCGAGCAGAGCGCCAAGCTGGGCAAGCCCATCACCTACACAGACCCGCAGACCGGCGAGACGGAGACCTTTGACTTCACCAGGCTGGGCGATGCTGAAACCTCGTCCGCCAATGCCGACAAGATGGCGGCGGCGGCGTTGGAGCTGCAAAAGAAGTATGGCCCGGAGTTCATCAAGCAGGCCCGCGAGCAGTTGAAGCTCGCCGACCCTGAGGGCTTCAGCGCCCGCGACACGCTTTACCAGGAGATCATGGACCAGCTCGGCGTGGACGTGAACTCGCCCGTGGCGGACTCGCTCGAAGCGCAGATTCTGGCGGAGCTTCAGCAGGGCGGCGCGACGGACGACGCCACCAACCGGGAGATTGATCAGTATCTCATCGGCCAGCAGCTCGACCGGGGCGGCAGCTACGGCAAGGCGGACGAATTCCAGCGCGCGCTGGGCGTGGGCCAGGCGGCGGAGGCGCGGCGCACGGCCCGGCAGCAGAAGGCGGCGGCGTTTTTGAGCGGCGGCTTTGCCAAGGCCGACCGGGATTACAAGAAGGGGCAGCAAGACCTCGCCAACCTCGGCGCGTTCCTGGGCGGCCAGACGCCCACGGCGCAGTTCCAGCAACTCAGCGGCGCGCAGAACGGTGCGGCTCCCTTTGTCGGCACCACGCCGGGCCCGGGGCTGAACCCGAATGCCGGCGCGCAGGGCGCACAGGGCGCGCAGAACCAATACAACACCCAGCTCGCCAACCAGCAGAACAACCCTTGGATGCAGGGGCTGGGCATGGGCTTGCAGACCATCGGCACCGTGGCGGCCGTGGGCGGCCAGCAAGGGTTTGGCTGGTGGGGTGCGGGCAAGAAACCGTGATTTATGGCAACCAGAGCAGACAACTTCGCCGTTTCACAGGGACTCGACTCCATCACGCGTGCCGTGCTGGGAAACTTCATGGCGCGGCAGCAGCGCGAGCAGCTTGCGGCGGAGGAGAAGCGCCGCGAACAGGAGCGCGCCGACCGGCTGGCCTTCCAAGCCTGGCAGCAGCAGGACCGCGAACGCCAACGCAAACAGCAGGAGGACGAATTCGCCGCCACCACCGAGGAGCGCAAGGCCAATGCCGCCGACCGCGCAGCGCAGCGCCTTCGCCAGACCCGACTGGACAGCGCCGCCGAGCTGGAGAAGCGCACCGCCAAGGAGCAGGGCGCAGCCTACAACGCCGCGCGCCTGGGCAGCACTGTCAGCCCGGGAATGCAGTCGGCAGCGGGCTTCCTCACCAGCCCGGACGCCCCGGTGGGCAAAGGCTTGCCGAACTTGCAGGGCCAGAGCTTCACCGAGCAGCCGATGGACGTGACGCCCGAAGGCATCGCCCGGGCCGCCGCCACCGCCGGCCAGCTCACTCCCGGCCTAGACGAGAAGCTGGCCAGCGAGGCCATCCGCCGCGCGGGTCTGACAGACAAACCGGGGACTGGCGAAGCGGCGGACGTGAAGCCGCAGCCATTCAAGGTGCAGTTGGAGAACGGCGCGCAGGTGGTGGGCATCCACAACCCGCGAACTGGGGCTTATCAGGTGTTCGACGGCGAGAAGCAGATTGTGGCAAAGCAGCTCACCGACGACCGAGGGCGACCAGTGCCGGGCAAGTTTGTGGTGGATGGCAAGGTCATTGATGCCAAGCAGCCGGAGCTTATCAAGACTAAGGAGATTTACGACGAACTGGCGCGGTTGGACGCATGGGAAGAGGAGGACAGCCCGGCAAAGAAACGGATGAAGGATTGGGAGGCCAAGTTCCCTCCATCTAGTCGCGTTGGCAATGCAGCCCTCGGACAGCAGGCAACGGAAATGAAAGCCGCGATTGCCAAAGAAACAGCGGCGGTGAAAGCCCGTAGAAACAGCCTGATGAAGACGCTTCAAATGCTTGCGGGAGACGCCGCGCCGGATTTGCAGCCAGCGGAACCACCCGCAGGAACACCGGCCACGGTGGCAGCTCCTGCACCAGCACCTGCAGCTCCACCCGCCGCAGTTGGCAAACCCCTCTCCCGCGAGCAGGCCGCGCTATTTCTGAAGCAGGCCGGCGGGGACAAGGACAAGGCCCGCGCGCTGGCGAAGCAAAACGGGTTCACCTTCTAGGCCATGCCTGACATCTTCGACCAACTGGACACGCCCCCGGCCAAGTCCGGCGGCGATGTGTTTGACCAGCTTCCCACCCGGGACATCTTCGACGAGCTGCCGGAGGTTTCGGTCTCCATCCCTGCCAAGGACGATTCCCTGCTCGACCAGTTCAAGGGCGTCGGCCAGTCCTTTTCGCGCGGCGTTACCTCGGGACTGCGCGCTTTGGACGTGGCGGGTGAGATGACCGACAAGCGGGTGCCCACGATTCGGCAGGGGCGTAAGGCGTTCGAGCAGGCCATGCAGGACCCGCGTTACAACGCGCAGCTTGCCGAGGCTTCCCGGCTGGAATTGGAAGACCCGGCTGCGGGCAAGGCGCGGGCGGGCAAGGCCGAGGAGCTTTTTGGACCTTCGGCCAAGCTGGAGCAAATGCGCCGGCGCGTCGTGACTGAGCAAGAGGCGCGTCGCTTCGACATCGCCCAGGCAGGCGAGAAACTGGCTACCGCTCCGCAGAGTCAGGCAATGGATCGGTGGGCAAAGGCGGATAACTCGAATTGGTGGCAGGTGTTCGCATCGGACCCGGTGGAGATCACGGCAAACATCGTGGCTGAGAGCCTCCCGCAGAGCGCGGTGGGCATGGCGGCAGGCGCGGCGCTGGGTTCGCGCCTCGGGCCAGCCGGAACGGCGGTGGGCGTGGGCGTGGGCAGCTTTGCCACGGAATACGCCAACAGTGTGCTGGCAAGCGCGCAGGAATCGGGCTTTGACATGACGAAGCCCGAGGCGGTCAAGGCCTTCTTTGCGTCGCCACAAGCGCAGGAGGAGGCCAAGGCCAAGGCTATCGCGCGGGGCGTGCCTATCGGCGTGCTGGACGCGGTGAGCGCCGGGCTGGCGGGCAAGTTCCTCGGGCCGACGCTGGGTAAGGGTGTGCGGCAAGTCGCCTCGGGCACGGCCAAGGAAATTGGGATGCAGATGGGCACCGGGGCCGGCGGCGAAGCGCTGGCACAAGTGGCGTCCGGTGAGCCTCTGAGTTTGAAGGAGATTGCCGCCGAGGCCATCGGCGAGCTGGGGAGTGCCCCGGCGGAGGCGGTGAGCAACATCAAGGCAGAGCGTGCGCGCGGACGCATGGCCATGCCCGAAGGTGGACAGGTGAATCAGCCGGCCAAGCGCGACGTGTTCGACGAGGTGGCGGCGGCAGTTCCCAAAACGGGAACCGAGGCGACCGCAGACGCCAGACCGCAGACGCCAGCTACAGCTCCAGCTTTGGACCTCGCGGACCTTCAGGCGGCGCTGCGGGGCAATCAGCTTGCGCCGAAGTCAGAAAATAGAGGGGAGAAGATAGAGGATAGACCGGACTCCGCAGCTCTACCTTCTGACCGCTCTCCTCTACCCTCTCCGCCCCCCAGCGCCATCCGCTTGCGCGCCATCGTGCCCGAAGGCCAGCCGGCGGCGGAGATGACCATTGAGCCGCTGACCGAGGCGCTGTTCAACACCCACCTGAAGCGGCGCAATCCGCTCATCACCACGCTGGACGAGTATCAGGAGGCTTATCCCCAGGACACGCACCTGAAGACCGTGCGTAAGGCGGACGGCACCGTGACCGGGGCCAAGGCCGGCGGGCTGAAGGAGCTGCTGCCCAAAGGCGTCGGGACGGACTGGCAGGAAATCGGGCAAGAGGAACGGGGCAAGAAGGTAGAAGATAGCGGTGAGAAGCTAGAGCCGCGTCCGCAAGCCGAAGCCGCTGCCTCGCTACCATCTCCTCTCTCTCCTCTACCCTCTCCAGCATCCCCCAATGCACCCCAAGCTCCAACTCCCGCTAGCCCTGCTCCGGCTCCTGCTCCGCTGCCTCAAGTGGCTGTTTCGCCTCGTGCAGCGAAGCCGCTGGCCGGTGAATCTGCTCCGGCGGTAGCTCCTCCTTCCCGCAAGCAGGTGCTGGATGGAGTGGTGCGTGCTGCGCTGTCTGAAGTTGAGAAGCTGAAGCGAACCGGTGAAGTTCCGGCAGCCGCAAATACGTTTGCGGACCTACAGGACTACCTGGACGCAAACATGCTGGTGAACCGGCCGGAAATTGGTGCGCTGGGCAAGTCGCTTGGCTGGAAGACGCCGGATTACGTCCAGTTCACAAACGAAGCGATTGCGCTGTTGGACAAGAAATTGACACCGCCCACTGCCGCGCAACCGGACGAAATCACCGAGGCGTTGACAGGCCCGACTCCCGCGCCTATTGTTGCCGCTGCTGGACCCGGAACTATCTCGTCGGGCACTGCCTTAACTGGCATCCAAGCGGAGGAAAAAGCCTCCACCAGCCTGAAACCGACAACGGAACAGGCTGGCGCTGTGGAATCAGGTGAGAGTCCTGATCGCAGTCCAGCAACCCCTTTCCCCGCCGGGCGTCAGTCGCTCGGTGCGGCCGCGTCCAAAGTCACCAACGGCAAACACAAGCGCAGCACCACGACCGACGAGGACGGACTGCTGTATGCCCTGGCCTCGCGCGGCTTCAAGCTGCCCTTCTTCCGCCCGGACAACTTCACCCGCAAGAGCTACCAGAACCTACAGGGCAAGGCGCTGCGCAATGAGCCCATGACGCAGAAGGAGAAGGACAGCCTGGCCCGCTTCCGCACCATCTTCCCGCGCAACTACGAGGACAATTACGGCCCCGACGGCGAGATCATGGAGCAGGCTTATCAGGCCGCCCAGCGCGCGGGCCTGGCCACCGAGCTGTTCCGCGAGCAGACCGGGCGGGCCGGCGGCGAATGGGACACCAGCCTGGACGCCTTCACCGACGCGACCGGCAAGACCTTCACCCTGCGGGAAATCTTCGAGGCCATCCCGACCTTGGCCGAAGCCCACCTCGCGCGGAAAGGCGGCGCGGCGCAGACAGCGGAGGCCAAGCACTACGAGCAGCAGGCCAAGGCGGACGCGGCGTTCAAACGCGCGCAAAGCCGGCCGGGAAACGGCACCGAGCTGATCCCACCCGACGACATCCGCACCGGCAGCAGCTACACGCTCGACGGGCACAAGCTGCGCGTGGTGGACATGGAGTTCGACGATGAGGGCCGCGTTACCAGCGTTACCCTGGAGGACGGCAAGGCGTATCAGACGCAGCGGCTGGTGGCCGAGGACGGCAGCGAGGTGCCCGCCCTTCGCGCGGATGAGGGCAGCCTGAAGGACGGCCGCGCAGAACCACCCGACCCGAAGCTGGACGGGCCGGAGGATGATGTGGTGTTCAGCAAGGTGGACGTGAACCGGGAGTTGAACCGGCTGCTGGCAAAGGAAGGGCGCACGCCCACGGAGAACGCGCGGGTGACTGAGCTTCAGAACCAGCTCGGGCAGCAAGACCTGTTTGCCGTGGAGACGCGCGACCCCAAGGCCATCGAGCGCGAACAGCAGGACCGGGCGAACCGGGAGGAATTGGAGCGCCGCCGCACGGCCAAGCTGCGGGGCAATGCCATCGAGACCACAGACAACCTCTTTGGCGAGCGCAAGGAGGACAAGAGCGGGAACGGGCTGTTCTTCAGCAAGGCCCCATCCGCCAGACCCCAGACCCCATCCGCTCTTTCCGTCGCCGACGTAGAGCAGCACCTGGCCGAGGCCCACGGCGCGCAGCCGGGCGGCGTGGTGCAGGTGGTGGACGAGCCGGACGCAGGCTTTGACGGCCGCGCGGTGTTCGACCGCGAGACGGGCGAGCTGCTGCGCATCGAGGTGAACGCGGCGCAGGTGGGCAGCACCGCAGACGTGGACCGGGTGTTGGCGCATGAGGTGGCGCACGTCGTTTGGCGTGACGGCGGCGTGGGCGAGCTGCTGGGCACGCTGAAGGAGGAGGAACGCGCGGAGATTGCGCGGGACATGCGGGAGCTGGGTTACGAGGCGGCCCTGCAAGCCGAAGAAGGCGGGGCGCGCGGCATCGAGGCGCTGGTGAATGCGTGGCGGGGGCGCTCGTGGTTCGGGCAGGTGGTGGGCCGGGTGCTGGCGTGGGCCAGTGAGCACGGGCTGAAGCTCTCGCGGCGCGCGGCGGAGTTCATCGCGGCGCGCGCGGTCGCCAAGACGCAGGCGGACGTGATCGCGGCGGACCAGTTCGAGCAGTTGACCAAGCTGCCCGGCGCGGTGCAGGCGCAGGCCGGCGGACGGCTGGCCGTGCTGGTGCCACCGGGGGAGCGCCTGGCGGCTTACAAGATCACCGCGCACCACGGCACCCCGCACACGGTGGACAAGTTCAGCACCAGCAAGATCGGCACGGGCGAAGGCGCGCAGGTGTATGGCTGGGGGCTTTACTTCGCGGAGAATGAGCAGGTGGCGGAGGACTATGCGAAGAACGTCAAAGACGGCGCGAAAGTTGACTCCATCAACCAGCAGTTGGGCGATCTTTCCCGCGAGATGGATTCTATCAGCCGGGGCTATCGGGAATGGAACAAGGGTTACGAGGAGCAAGGGCGCAAACTGGCGGCGGAGTATGACCGGCTGATGGAGGAGAAACAGCGCCCCGGCCAGCGCTACACCGTGACGCTGAACGTGGAGCCGGAGGATCTGCTGGACTGGGACAAGCCTCTCAGCGAGCAGAGTGAGAAGGTGCGGAAGGCGCTCAAGAAAGAGGCCGCCCAGCGGCGCAAGAAGATGGGCTTGCGACTTGTCACGAAGGAGAATGACGGCTGGAACGCCATCCCCTCAAAGCCGTTCCCAGACCTGCGATATTACACCAACGTCATCGCCAAGAGCGGCCGGCAGTTTGCCAGCCTCTACGGAGCCACGCCCGAGGAGGCCGAGGCCAAGGCCAGAGACGTGATGGACAAGCTCGGAGCGCCTGACGATGCAATGACTGGCCGCGAGTGGTATCAAGGGATGGCTGCCAACTCGGAAGTCCGAGGTGCCCGAGACATTCGACACCAGGCGGACGTGAGTTACTTGCTGAGTGACCTTGGCTTGAAGGGAATCCGTTACTTGGACCAAGGGAGCCGGGGCCGCAGAGTCGAATTCAAGATCGTTGCCCCGGACGGGTTTGTTGACCAGACCGTGGCCGCGAGCCGTGAAGCAGCGGAGGAAGTGCTGGCGGAGCGTAGCCGAGGGCAGCGCGGTTGGCGGATTGAGGAAGACAGAGGCACCTACAACTACGTCATTTTCAACGAGGAGGACATCACCATCACGCACGCCAACGGGCAGCCGGTGAGCGCGGCGGAGGCCAGCGGCCAGCGGCCAGCCCCGGAGGTGCGGGAGAGCCGGGTGCGGCCTGTGAAAGTGCCCGCGGGACCGCTCACCGAGACGGAAGGCTTCAAGCGGTGGTTCCGTGACTCCAAGGTGGTGGACGCCGAGGGCAAGCCCAAGCGGGTGTATCACGGCACCAAGCGGCCCGACCGCGTGGGCAGTCGGTTCCGCGCAGACCGGGCCACGAGCGGGCCAATGTCGTTCTTCACCGATGACCCAGAGATTGGCTCGAAGTATGCCACGGGGAAACAGGACACGAGCCTGGAGCATCCCGACGATTACAGCGGGTGGTTTAAGTTCAAGCCCGAGGGCAGCCGCAGCAGTGTGCCGATTGATCGGGCTTGGTGGTTCCTCACGCCGGACCAGCGCACCATGCTGGCGGACACGCTGCCGAGGGTGTCCAATATCACCGAGGACGGCGACAGCATGGAAGACGGGCAGTTGCGGCTGACTCCGCCGGGCGAGACGGGTTTGATGCCGGCGGATTCGTGGGCTTACGAGCTGCGGCAGGCCAAAGGCAATTCGCTCAAAGCCGCAGTGGAGGCGTGGCTGAACAGCGGCGCGCTCTTCAACCGGGAAGAGGAGTTTCTGGACGTGCTGCGCACGGCGGGCTTGACCGGCGTGGAGTTCGACAGTCCTTGGGCGGAATACCCATCGGTTTATCCGGTTTATCTCTCCATCCAGAACCCGCTGGTGACCTCGGCCATTCCTTCCGAGGTGCTGGACGCCTTGCACGCGAATGGCAAGCGCAAGCGGGCGCGGCCTTACGGGGCGGACCAGTGGGACAAGAACACGGTGAGCGGCCCGGACTGGCTGGAGCGGTTGGACGGCGACCAGCAGAACGGCACCACGCACGCCTGGACTTCCATTCCCGACTGGGTGACGCAGACGTTGCGGGACTTTGGCTATGACGGCATCCACGACACGGGCGGCAAGCGTGGTGGTCCGTCGCACACGGTTTGGATTCCGTTTGACGAGAACCAGGTGAAGTCTGCCACGGGCAACCGGGGCACGTTCGACCCCGAGAAGGTGGACATCCGCGAGAGCCGGGTGAAGCGTTCCTCCGGGCCGGTGGAGTCGCTGAAGGAGCGGCGGGATGATGCGGCGGCGCGCGGGTTCAGCTACGCGGCGCAGGTGGAGAAGCTCAAGAGCGACGGCAAGACGGTGCCCAAGTCGCTCACCGAGGCCATCGCCAAGCAGGCGGCGGAGTTAAAGGAAGCGACGTTCCAACTGCTCCGGCATCCCGACTACGTGGCGGACCAGGTGCGCGCGGTGGACGCCAAGCTGACCGAGCTGCAACGGCTCAAGGACCGGCAGCGCATCCTCAAGGCGCAGGGGCAGGACTTGGAGAGCGATGAACGCGCGCGGCTGGGCGAGCTGGAGCACTGGGAGCCGGAGAGCTTCGTGGAGGACACCGTGCTGTTCCAGACCGCCGAGGAGTTCATTGGCATTCCGCCCACGCTCATCGCGGAGGCCATCGAGCGCACGCCGGGCCTGAAGCACTTCATCACCGAGCGCGAGAAGGAGCAGGTGCAGGCCATTCTCGACAACCCAAACCTCACGCCGTCGCAGCGGCAGAAGATGCTCGACGACTTGGAGAAGAACCGCGGGCGGGCCCTTGCGCCGCTGCCCATGCCCAGCGACCTCCCCCCGCGCGGCAACGTGGCCCTAGCCACGAGCACCACGCTGGCCGGCAACGCGGACCCGAGCACGTTCTGGCAGAGTTTCAAGAAGTGGCTGCGGAACTTCGCCACGCCCACGCCGGAGATTCCCGTGCTCGGCCCGCAGGCGCGCTGGAATGCGCCCATGCGCGGGTTCCTGAACGCGGTGCGCTCCGGCACCATCACGGCGCAGCAGGACGCCAAGGTGATGGTGGAGAAGGTGCTTCAGCCGTTGCTGGACTTGCCCCGGAAGCAGCTCGACCCGACGGCGCTGGACAAGCACAAGACCCTCGCGCGGAAGTTGCAGTTCGCGGAGAAGCAGTTCGAGGCCCAAGCCGAGGCCATGCGCGCGGAAATTGACAGCATGGAGCAGGCGCAGGCCGACCGCGCGGCCATCCGCGAGCGGCGCGAGGCGCTGGCGGAGTTTGAGGGCAACCCGCCGGCCAAGATTGCCGAGTTGCAGCGGCGGCTCACCGAGGCCGAGGCGGCGCTGGCGGAGAACCCCATGCACCTGTTCAAGCTGGCGGTGCTTTACAACGATTACGAGAGCCGCTTCCAGATGCTCCAGCCGAAGCAGAAGGGGCAATTCAAGTTTCCGGGTGGGCTGACCATCGAGGACATCGTGAACGAGCACGCGCGGGTGAACGCGGCCATCGAGAAGAGCAGCGCCCAGGCAGCCATCAAGGAGGCGATGGACCAGCATTACCGGATGATGGCGGACCTTGAGCAGCGTCTGCTCGACCACGGGCTACTTATCCCCGAGGACATGAAGAACGGGGCTTACTTCCCGCATCAGGTGCTGGACTACACCAGCCAGCATCTCTCCCGGCTGCGGCCCACGACGGAGGAGCGGTTCCGGGGCTACCTCGTGGACCCGGTGGGCAGCAAGCGGGCCATCGAGACGGATTACTTGCAGGCGGTCTATCGCCATGCCGCCGAGGTGCTGGCCGACAACGCGCACTTGGACGCGGTGGAGGAGTGGATTCAACCCCTCGACATCAGCCAGCGCATCAAGGACAACGTGGAGGCAATGGCCGCCGCCAGCGGTCGCACCGCCGGCAAGATGGAGTGGAGAAGCCCGGACAACCTGCCGCCCGGCTATCGCTTCTTCGACGCCACCAAGAAGCTGCCCTTGCGCCCCGGCTACGTGCTCGACGCGGACACCATCGCGAAGGCGCTCGACGTGTCGCTGAAGGACGGCGACGTGGTGGAGCAGATGCAGAAGCTGGGCGTGGACTTCACCGTGACGGCGGACATGCTCAAAGCCGCCTTGGTGTCCGGTGACAAAGCGCCGTGGGTGCTGCCGGTGGAGATTGCCGACGCGCTCGACGGCATTCTGGAGCGGGAGAAGGCCGAGGACGCGCGGAGCAAGCAGGCCTTCACCAAGGCGCTGCGCAAGGCGGTGGGCTTGTGGAAACTGGACACGCTGTTTGCCCCCTGGCACTACGTCCGCTATGAGTGGGGCAACACGCTTTCCGACGTGGTGGACAAGGTGATGGGAGCCGACCCCGGCATGGCCCGTCATCTGCCGCGCGCGTTCCGGGAGGTGATTGCCTTCGTGGACAACGACGAGGCCACCCCGGAACTGCGCGCGGCCTTCGAGCACCTGGTTCTCGACACCGTGACGTTCGCTGAGGTGGGCAAGGTGGCGGACTCGCCCGCGTTCGAGCAGCTTCGCAGCGACACGCAGCGGGCGCTGGCCATGGCCGGGAACTTCGTGAAGGGCGCGACCATGCCGGCCATTCCCATCGTGCGCCTGCTGTCCGGAGCCAAGGTGAAGAGCACGATAGACCTGAGCCGGTTGCGCGAGGCGTCCTTCCGCTACGCCAAGTTCCTCGCGGACCTGGAGCGCATCAAGGCGGGCCAAAACCCGGTCTATGCCGGCGCGTATTGGAAGGACGTGGAGCAGGAGCGCACGCCCGAGGCCAAGGCGGCATTCATCTCCCGCCGCACCTTCGGCGACTACGGGGACATGAGCGTGTTCGGCGACCGCGCGCGGAAAGACTTGATTCCCTTCTACTCGTGGACGGAAGTGAACTTCCGGTATCACACGAACCTGCTGAAGAACTTCGCGGACATGATCCGCAAGGGCGAGTTCGGCAGCGCGGCGCAGTCGGCCCGCGCGGTGGCGACTTACACGGCCTTGCGCCTCGCGCTGCCCTACGTGGCGGTCCACCTGTGGAACACCGTTGGCGGCGCGATGGCCGGCGCGTGGGACGATGACGACGACCTGGAGGCGACCTTGAGCGATGCCGACCGCCGGCGCTTCCACCTCATCCTCGGCAAGGATGACCGAGGCCAGACGCGCGTCATGTATGCGCCCACGGCCTTCTCCGACGTGGTGAGCTGGTTCGGCGGGGACAACCTCGCGCGGCTCCTGGCCGAGTATGCGCGCGGCGACATGACCTTTGAGCGGCTGGCTGGCGACTACGCCAAGCAACTGGTGCCCGACGTGCTGAACAAGGTGGCGCAGAGCGCGGGGCCGATTGGCAAGGGCGCGTTCATCGCCGCCAGCGGCAAGCAGCCCTTCCCCGACGTGACCAACATGCGCAGCGTGTCGGGCCGCGAGAAGCTGTTTGCCGTGCTCACCACCATGACCGACCGCGACGGCGTGGACCTCCTGCGCCGGGCCTTCGACAATGATTACTACCCGCGCCCGGCTGGCGAGGTGATGAAGCAGCTCATCCTGCAAATACGCCGGCGCGACCCGGAGCAATGGGCTTTCTACCAGTTGAAGGAGAAGGTGAGCGCGTGGAAGTATGACAAGACCGGCAAGCGTTACGAGGCCGGCGACTACACCGCCCCCGAGGCGCAGGCGTTGCGCAGCTTCCGGCGCGCGGTCTATCTCGGCGACGTGGACGCCGCCCAACGCTTCTACACGCGCCTGCTCGGCTTCGGCTACACGGCAGAGCGGCTACGCGCGAGCATTCAGCACCAGGCCCCGCTGGCGGAGCTGAACGAGAAGGAGCGCCCGGAGTTCATCCGCAGCCTCACCCGCGCGGAACGGCAGCAGCTCGTGCGCGCGGTCCAGTATTGGGAACGCCTCGGCGTGCTCAAGGGCAAGGAAAGCGGCCTGTTCCCCAAGAAGGGCGTGAAGACCTTCACCCCGCAGCCCGACCGCCTCCGGGGCGTCGTGGAGAACTTCGACCGGAAGCCGGACGACGAGGTGAAGCGGACGGCGGAGCGGTTGGTGGAACGGGCGCTGGCGGGGAGGTAGGGACCAAGTGCGTCCCGGTGTCCTTGAAGATTAACAGAGCGTTTGGCTGTGCTCGGGCGCGGAATTCCCGCACATCACAATCCGGCTCGTGGCAGAAATAGCCGCCTGTGCGGGTTGGAAACCCCGCTTTGCCGCAGCCTGGGCATTCGTCTTCGTTCATCGTGTCTTTGCCTTTCGTGCCGCCTTGCTGATGGCCTTCTGGTAGGGAACCAAGACGCCCGCGAGGCTGCGCTTGCGTTCCTTGAGCGTCGCGCGCCGCTTTACGGAGGCGCAGATTTTTCGGTCCAAGCGAAAAGCGATTAAATCAGCAACAAGTTTTGGCACCAACCGCTGGCTAAATAAAGGCTCGCTCTCCTGCCTGACCACCAGCGGCCCCTCCCAACAGCCGCCCACCTGATCCGGCGGCTTGCCGGAAGATTCGTCCAGCAGCCCGCCGCGCGCGGTCTCGCAGCGCACCACTCGGACCAGCTCGTAATGTTTTGCGCGGGCCGCTTCTTTCCAGCGGTAATCTCCGGCCTGTGTAGGTGCTTTTCTTGTGTAGCTCATGGTGTCTTGGGTTCAGGTTGCTTTGCCATATCCACCGCAGTAGCCATCAGCATAATCGGGTTTGCCCCGGCGGCGTCCATTGCCTTGGCCAGCGGAATGACGGCTGAGAGAGGGTTATCATTGCCCGTGCGCTGCATCTCTCTGGCCAACACGGCGCGGTGATCAGCGGTTACTTTTTCCCAACGGTCGCCGAAGAGCCGGCGCATGGTTCTGTGGAGTTCGAGCATTCCGGCTGCGATGGTGATTTGTTTGTCGGTGAGCATGATGTTGCCTTCGGTTCGATGTTAAAAAACTCCTTCGCGTCCAGCTCGGTCGCGCCGCGGTTGTTGTAGTGCTTGAACAGCACCGCCTCGCTGTGCCGCGCCCGCTGGGACACCCACTTGGCTCCGTAGAGCTTTTCCCCGTAGGTGCAGAACGTGTGCCGCAGCACCTTCGCCGGCCACGCCGCCAGCCCCATGCCATCCCGCACCGGCTCCCACAGGCGGCGGCGAACAGACTCGCTCACCGGCAGCACCGCGCCGCGTTCCTGCGCGCGGATGAGCCATGCCAGGCAGTTGGGCGTCAGCGGGATGGTCGCGCGGCTGCGCAGCTTCGAGCTGGCCGCTTCCAGACTGAATTCCCCCGTCTCCAAGTTGACCGCCTTCCACGTCAGCCGGTCGCAGTCCTCGGGCCGCACGCCGGCAAACAACGCGAGCGCCGTCCACGCCAGCAGCTCCGGGCAATGCGCCTCGACCAACTCCATGAGCCGCACGCACTCCGCCGGGCTGAAGAACACTGGCGGTTTGGCGTCCACCCGCACCTTGGCCACGGCGCGCACCACGTTCTCCTCCACCAGCCCGTTGCGCTGGCAAAACGAGAAGAACGCCAGCAACCGGCCGCGCCGCGTTGCCCGAGTGTTGGGCGACTCCGCATCTGCCACGAAGGCGTCCACGTCCGCCTTAGTGAACTGGCTCACCAGCGCCTCCTCGCGGCCCCGGGTGAACTGCTTCACCGCGCGGGCAACGTCGTGGATGTAGTTCGGCCGCAGGTTGCTCGTGCGCTGCTCATTGGCCAGCCGCTCCAACGCCACGGAGACGGTTGCCGACGCCCCGCGCGCCTTCAGCCCGTGCTGCTCGAACGCCTCCCACACCTGGCGCAGCGTGAGCCCCTTGGCCTTGATGCGTTCGAGCACGCCGCAGATCTCCGCCCGCTCGCGCGGCTCCAGCTCCAGCCACACCCGCCCGAACCCCGCGCGGTCCGCCATGAGCTGGGCAATCTTGCGCTCCGCCTGCGCCTTGGTGGCGAAGCTGAACCGCTTCCGTCGGCCGCCCAGGTAAGAGGCCACCCACCAACGATTGCGCTTCTTGTCGAATCTAGGCTTCAAGAGGTGTGGCGGTTTGTGGCGGTTTCTGACCAGCAAAGGGCGGTCCTATACGGAGACCAGCGTAGAAAAAGAGGAAACCGGCCCGAAGCGGGAAAAGAGGCTTTCGCGCTGATTCCATGCGGGTTTTGCTTGGATTTGAAGATGGTGCGCGGTGCAGGGTTCGAACCTGCGACCCCTACCGTGTCAAGGTAGTGCTCTACCCTCATTTCTCGAAGGATTCCACACGCCCGACCGGGCTGTGGCGGTTTGAGTGGCGGTCCGGACTTCATGGTTTAGGCCGAAGCAGATACGCGGAGATGCCAAGGGCAGCCCACTCCACAGCCAGAATCTCCAGTTGCAGGCTAACGGCCTGCCGCTTGAACCGGTAGGTGTCCACTGTCAAGGCGGGTGGGGCAAAGATTGGACCGAACGCGGTGCTTTGAGTTTCAGACCCGCGCGCGGTGACTTGCACCACCTGCCACGGGGAGGCCAAGAGCGTGAGCACAAAGCCAAGCGCACACACGCCAAGGGCGAGTTTGCGCAAGACTTCACGGGATAGATGCGCGCGAAAGCACCAGGCCAAAGTTGCCGCCGCGAGCAGCCCACAGGCCCAAATAGTCTGATCAGGCGTCATGTTCAGATGGGTTAAAGCGCGTAGGGCTCATGGAATCTTCCAGGGAAGGGGATTATGCGGCGGCTTTCTTCAAAGGGCGCTCTTCCACCACCGTGCGCTCCGACTGGTGCGGAGGGTAGATGGTCGTCGGTTGCGGGTTTGGGACCGCTACATGTTTGACCTCGAATTCAATCGGCACCACCAGCCGATAATTGGCTTTTTCCGCGGCGCTCACAGCGGCGGCAATGGCCATTTGGGCAATCGCCGCTTCCGGTAATCCGGTGCGCGCAGAAACCTCCGCAAGACGTTCACGAACGTTTTCAGATAAACGTAGAGAAAACGGAGTTCTGCTCTTCATAAATAGCAGCTTACGCCCTTTTACTTTTTTTTCAAGAAATAATGTTGACAATGTAGGTGACTAGCCTACACTCGCCTACACAATGAAACACGGAACACGAAAGCAGGAGCGCAAACAACGGGCACGCGGGGCTTGCCTGAGCATCTATCTGGACCCCGTGAACGAGGAGCGGTTTGGCAAGCTGGTGGAGGCCAATCCGTCGCAGGACAAGAACAAGCTGGCCAACATGTGCATCCTCAAGGGTTTGTCCGACGTGGAGCGCCTGCTGGCCGAGCTGTATCAGGTGCCGGCGGAGAGCAAGGCGGCGTGAAGGGAGGACACGATGAACGCAACGCAGATCGAATTCCGGGAAACCAACGGCGGCGCGTCGCAGTGCGAGCGCATTCGCGCGGCGCTGGAGGCGCGGGCCGGCGAGTGGGTGCCGATGACGGACCTGTGGCGGGCATCGGGGGCGTTTGCGGTGCATAGCCGCATTGCCGACCTGCGCAAGCGCGGCTTGGTGGTGGCGCACAAGAACGAGCGTCAGCCGGACGGTGAAGTGCATAGCTTTTACCGGCTGGAACTGGCGGCGTGAACCAACCAGCCCATGCCCAAGCACCGCATCAAGAAGCCGAAACGCTGGCCGAAGCTGCACCCGGACGTGGTGAGCGGCGCGGCGGCGGCGACGGTGCCGGACGTGGCGGTAGCGTTGCGGCTGTGCGTGAACACAATTTGGGAGATGAAGGCGGCGGGGACCATCACACCGATGAAGCTGCCGGGGCCGGTGCGGTTTCACCTGCCCAGTGTGCGGAAGGAATTGGGGGTGGAGCTGTGAAGGCGGCACCCCTCACCCCGGCCCTCTCCCCTCATCCGATGAAGGGCGACGGAGAAGACGCTGTTGTGGAGGTGGAGGCGCACGCGGCGGCGGTGTTCGCGCGGATTCGGGAGGCGCGGGTGGGGATGAGGCCGTGGCGGCGCGCCGAGCGCAGAGAAGATAGAGGGGAGAAGATAGAGAATAGGGAAAATCACATGCGCGGCTGTCCGCCGGAGAAAGACTGAGATCATGAGCAAGTATTTGACTGCGGACACGGTGGAGTCGGTGGAGTTCATCGCCTGGGCGGGGAGCGTGAGCCATGCGGACATGTTTGCGGCGCTGAAGTTGGTGCGGCCCTCGGCGCAGGTGCGGAGCGCGGGGTTCATGCGGTTGGCGATGTCCGGAGACCTCTACTGCGACGGGCACAGCGAGAGCCTGAACGTCGGCGCGCTGCCGATTGATTCCAAGCTGGCGAACAACCTTTTTCGGATGGAGTAACCAACAACACACACACCAATGAAAACACTGCCAGGAGTCAGGAGTCAGGAGTCAGGAGCAAAGCCGCAGGTGGACGGGGGATTCCTCGCCACGTTGCAGAACCACGAGGGGGGCGATTGTCTCTCCGACCTTTCGGACGAGCTGCGCAAAGTCACCGAGGCCGTGCTGCTCGCGGGCAAGCCCGGCGTGCTCACGCTCAAGCTCACCATCAAACCAGCCAGCACGTCGAGCGTGGCGGTGGTGATGGAGGACGAAATCAAGACCAGCCTGCCCAAGGTCCACAAGCGCGCGAGCATTCATTTCGTGGACGAGGCTTTCAATTTGATCCGGGATAATCCCAAGCAGCTATCCATGGACCTGAAGGTTGTGGAGGGCGGTCGGAGCGATGCCGCCGAGCCGTTGCGCGAGGTGGTGGCCCAGTAACCAGTCAACCCACAACCCACACATGAATCCCCCCATCAATCCCGTTCCCACCCTTGGCGGCGTGCCCGCTGAGACGCAATCCGTGCAGGCGCTCGTTGAGCTGGGCCGCTCGCTCGGCAAGCCCATCGTGCATCCGGGCCCCGGCGGTGAACCGTTCCTGCTCGTGCCCAAGGGCTACGAGGTGAAGGACATTTCCGCCCACGCTCCGCCCACGCACATCCGCACGCAGGTGAACCTGACGGAGCCGGCCAGCTTCATCGCCTACGTGAACCGTTTCAAGACGGACGAGACGCTGATCTTCGCCACCGTCACGGACAGCAGCGCGAGCTTGCGCGCGGTGCTGGATTATCACGGCCCAACGGACATTCCCTCCCGACTGGCCCACGTCGCCACCTTCGCCTGCCAGCCGACGAACGAGTGGCAGCAGTGGGTTAAGGCGAACGGGAACAAGTTCGACCAGGTGGGCTTTGCGACCTGGCTGGAGGAACATCAGGACTTGATTGTGTCGCCGCCGGGTGCGGACCTGCTGAAGTTCATGGAGACCCTGGAGGGCAAGAACCATGTGCGCTTCAACAGCGCGGTGCGCTTGCAGTCCGGCGGTGCGGCGCTGCAATACGACGAGGACGTGGAGCTGCAAGGCCGCGTGAACACGGAGGCGGGCAAGATGGTGCTGCCCAACTTCATCGAGGCGGGTATCGAGCCCTTCCAAGGCGTGGGCAAATACAAGGTGCGGGCGCGGCTCAAGTATCGCATCGAGAGCCGGAAGCTGTCGCTGTGGTTTGAGACGGTGGCCATGCACCGGATTGTCCGCGACGCGGTGGCGGGCGTGCTCCAGCAGGTGCAGGAGAAGACGGGCATTCAACCGTTGGCCGGGGCCATCTACTGAGCTGCCGCCATGGACCCGCTGTTGCTGAAGTGGCTGGCCGGTGCGGGTGGGCTCTTCCTCACCGTTCTGATGGTGTGGCTGGGCTCACCCGCGCAGCGCAAGGACGACGCCGCGGCAAACGTGGACTTGGACCCCGAGCCATGAAGCGCCGCCGAATCACTTACCGTCGCCCGCGCCGCCCGGAAACGCCCGAGGAGGCAAAGGCGCGGCGCATGGCAGCGCAGCGGCGCAAGGCCCCGCCCAGCGCGCAGTGGTGGCGGGACCGCATGGCAGCGGCGGAGAGCCAGCAGACTTTGGGCACATGAAACCCGAGGAAGCACAACGCAAGATTGAGCAGGGCTATACGTGCGGCTGCTCCAAACGCGCCACGCGCCACGTGGGCAACATGTTCACCTGTGAAGACTGCTTGAAGAAGGACGCGGCGATTTATGGCACCGCCAACATCCGCAGCACCTGCGGCAAACCGGGCGCTCCGGAGGAGTATCGGCTGTGCCTGCCAACCAGATAAGCCGGCTTTTATGAACATGCAGATCAAGCTAAAGTCGTGGATTACGCCCAACTGTGTGGTGGGCGTGATGCCACCCCGCTCTCGCCAGGATGGCTTTCAACCAGACACCGCTCCGACTTGGGGACTCAACGAAGTGGACGCTGAGACACTGGCAAAAATGTGCGACGAGTTTCGCGCCGAAATCTTTCGCAAAGCCGGGAAGCCTGCCCCGGCTGCCAAGAAAGCCCCCCGATGAACGACACTTTTCCCGCCGTGGCCACGACCGTTCCAACGCCTGAAGTGAAAGCAGAGGGTGGTGGAAACACTCGTATTATTCGGCGCGGCCGGTCCCCTGTCAGGGACAGCGGCGGGGATGCTTTGGAGAAGGCAAAAGGAGAAAGGCAAAAGGCAAAAGGGGCCGGATACATCGGCCTGGTGGGCTTGGTGCTGGAGCTGGGCGCGCGGGTGGAGCGGCTGGAGACGGCCTTGCGCACGCGCACCGCCGACACAGGCGCGGAAGACCTGTTTGCGGTCGAGGCGGACCGCATCGTGGAACGGGTGGGCAAGGTGATGGGCCTGGACGTGGACCAAATGCGGTCGAGCTGGCGGGAGCAGCATGTGGTGGAGGCGCGCTGGCTGGCGGCGGCGCTGCTCACCAAGGCGGGGTTCAGCCAGTCCGCCGTGGCCAATGCGCTGGGCTGGGCCCGCCCGAGCGCGGCGCATTACGCGGCGCAGCGGCATGAGGACTGCCTGGAGACGTTGAAACACTACCGGCTGGCGTGGGAGCGGCTGACGAAGGGGGAGGCGCAATGTGGCTGATTCCGCCCCAGTTGTCCTCTCGCTATGCAGCGGCATCGGGATGCTCGATGAAGCCGTGCGGCTCGTCTTCCCCGGAGCTGTCACTGCGGCCTATTGTGAATGGGAAGCCTACGCTGCGAGCGTCCTCC
>Ga0181363_1000098_pt1 | contig 25341 bp, 31 predicted proteins | sample Fa13NDMLBSN_FD_130109 | JGI IMG/M metagenome (GOLD analysis project Ga0181363, IMG submission 130109) | Freshwater viral communities from Lake Michigan, USA - Fa13.ND.MLB.S.N | ecosystem: Environmental > Aquatic > Freshwater > Lake | place: USA: Michigan | collected 2013-09-23
CAAAAGCCATCGAATGTGGAGCGATTGTCCACCACATTTACGTCAGCCCTTGGCGCTTTGACATCGCTCGTAATGCTGCTCTTGCTCTTATTCCCCGGTCTGTGGATATTTGCATTAGTTTGGATTTGGATGAAGTTTTAGAGCCGGGTTGGAAGGAAAAGATTGAGGCCGTTTGGATACCCGGCAAGACAACGAACCTTTGGTACTATTTTGACTGGGGCCACAACATCCGGTTCCCCTATCGGAAAATCCATAGCCGACACGGCTATCATTGGCACCACCCCTGTCACGAGGATTTGCGGATTGATGGCCGTGTTGAGCATGTCACGGCATGGTGCAATCACCTCTTAGTCAGCCACCATCCTGACCCTACCAAAAGCAGAGGGCAGTATATGGAAATGCTGGAAGTGGCGGTCAAAGAAGACGCCACCGATCCGCATCATTACTTTTACTACGCTCGCGAACTGACATTCTACCGCCGCTGGGACGAGGCCAAAAAAGCTCTTACGACCTATCTGGGCATGAACGCCGCCAGCAACCAAAATGAGCGGTGCTACGCCATGCGGCTTATGGGCAAGTCATACGCCGAGACCGACGACTTAGCGCAGGCTGAAAAATGGTACTACATGGCCGCCGGCGAGGCTCCTAATACCCGTGAGCCGTGGTGCGAACTGGCGATGCTAATGTACCGCCAGCATCGCTGGGAGGAATGTTTTGCGGCGTCCATGCGGGCGCTGAAGATCAAAGACAAGCAACTTGTCTACACTTGCGACCCGGCAGTTTGGGGCCACTGGCCGCACGACCTCGCAAGTATTTCAGCTTGGTGGCTCGGCCTTAAAGACATTGCGCACGAGCAGGCCAAGCTCGCGCTTGAGCATTCACCCGACGACCAGCGTCTCAAAAACAATTTGAAATTGATCGAAGAGGCTATGGGTGAAATTGAAAAAAAATAGAAGGTGTTATAAAAATAGGGATGAGGGGAAATAAGATGCCGGGAGCTTTTGATGGACCCTCAATTCCTATTCAACATCGCGATAGGCTGCATTCTGGCTGTTGGCGGCTGGTTCGCCCGCGAGCTATGGGGCGCGGTGAAAGAATTGCGGGAAAACGTCCATAAGTTAGAGCTGGATTTACCAATAAATTACATCCGCAAGGATGAGTTTCGCGAAGGCGTCAAAGAGCTCAAGGATCTGATTGGCGAGGTCTTTCGCAAGATAGACGATTTGCGCGACAAAAAGGCCGACAAATGAGCCTTGATATCGACCGTGTCACCAAATCAGTTGGCGCGGTCACCGCTATTTTTGCCATGGTTGGCGGAGGGTATACGGCGTTAGATAAATTGGGTTTATTCCGAAAGCCCATTCTCGAATGGTCCGCAGAGCATTTCAGCATCACAGACGGACCCGCCAATGGTGAATTTGCTGTTGTAGCCGCGCGTAGAAAAATACGGGACGATTGTTCGGTCGAGCAGTTCTATTTGGAGGTTCGAGACTCCCGATACATCGTTCACAAAGCTAATCCGTCTATCGCCAAGTTCTCTGGGCCGGCCAATGACAAAGTAGATAAATTTGGCTACACCATAACCATTGATGACCCTAACAAAATAGCGCCCGGTCGAGCCACTTTGTTGGCTCATATCCGGTACAAATGCCCGGAAGGCGAAGTGCTGATCAATTACCCAGATCACGCCAATTTGACCTTCAATATCACTAAGTAGGAGCTATGCCATGAGAATGTCCGCAGATGGGTTGGCTCTGGTCAAAGAGTTTGAGGGCCTGCGTCTCAAAGCTTACAAATGCCCGGCCGGGGTTTGGACGATTGGTTACGGGCATACGTCCGCAGCCGGCAGCCCTGAGGTAAACTCTGGCATGGAGATCACTAAGGACGAGGCTGAAGCCATCCTCAAGCGCGACATGGTTCAATATGAAGCCGGCGTCGAGAAACTTGTTAAGGTGGAACTGTCGCAGGGTCAGTTCGACGCTTTAGTGGATTTTGCTTATAACGCCGGCGTCGGCGCGCTGGCTAAATCCACGCTTCTGAAGAAGGTCAACGCCGAGAAATTCAACGAAGTCCCCGCCGAATTTATGAAGTGGACCAAAGGTGGCGGCAAAGAACTCCCGGGTCTAGTGCGCCGCCGCCGTGCAGAAGTTAAACTGTGGCGTGGTCTTGAGACTGAGAAGCCGGTTTGCACCGACGAAGCTCGCGCTGAACCTGACATGCCAGTGCCTAAAAAGAGCATCGTGCAGTCCAAGGAAGCCAACGGTGCTGTCATCGCCGGTGGCGCTGGCGCAATCGCCATAGTTCAAGAAGTCATGCCTATTGTGAAAGAAGGGGGCAGCATCCTGTCTGCGATGAGCGGCACGGCTCTGGTCTGCCTCGTCATCATGGTGGCCGCGGGAGCAATTTGGTATTTCCGCAAGCAAAGGCTTGATGAGGAAGGCGCATGATCGGCCTGCTCTTTAGCCCCTTGGGGCGTTACATAACAATCGGCGGCCTCGTTTTGGCTGCCCTGTTCGGCGTGTATTTAAAGATCCGAGCCGACGCTGTTGAAGACATGAAGGCTAAAGCTCAAGCCGACATTATTGAAAGGACAAAGGATGCGCTGGATGCTGCTAATTCCGTCAACCTTTCTCCTGACAGGCTGCGGGACACTGACGGGCATCGTCGGGACTGAAAACACCAACACCAAGGTCTGCGCCATCTGGCGCGACATTTCGTGGTCTAAAAAAGACACTGATCAGACGATTGGCGAAATCAAAGTCAATAACGCCAAGAGAGAAGCATGGTGCCACGACGCGAAATAGGTGTTAAAATAAGGGTATAGCGGGGATGCCATGACGACCGGCCTGACATACGCTCAGTACAAGACAGAAATAGCCACGCTTGCGGTCGTGGAAGAGACGGACCCTGCGTTCGTTGAGATCCTACCCCAAATGATCACCTACGCCGAAAATCGGATGTATCGTGATCTCGACTTTCTTTTCACGTCCACGTCGTTAACTGGCTATGCAATCGTGCCCGGGAGCCGGGCCGTTACTATCCCTGAAGGCACCTTGGTCGTCAGCGAGCAGATTAATGTTCTGACGCCGGCTGGGACCATAAACCCCAATTTGGGCACCCGGAACCCTCTTTTGCCGGTCACAAAAGAGTTCCTTGATGCCGTTTATGGCAGCGCGACAAGCACGGGCGTCCCTAGGTATTGGTGCCCGTTTAACGATAACCTTTTTCTGGTCGGGCCCTATCCTGACCAGCAATATTATATCGAGATCGTAGGCACATACCGCCCGGCAAGCCTGTCATCGACGAATACGACGACTTTTATCAGCTTGTACCTGCCAGATGTCTTCATCATGGCCAGCATGGTTTATGTGTCTGGCTACCAGAGAAACTTTGGCCGCCAGTCTGATGATCCGGCGATGGCGCAGTCTTACGAGAGTCAGTATCAAACGCTCCTCAAAGGCGCGGCTGTTGAAGAGGCCCGCAAGAAATTTGAGGCTTCTGGCTGGACCTCTCAGGGCCCTGCTCCTGTCGCAACGCCTTCGAGGGGGTAACTTATGCCCCACGCAAGCGTAAAGCTAATTCCGGGCGTAGATCAAAACAGAACGCCGGCTCTGAATGAGACCGGCATTTCTGTTAGCAATCTTATCCGGTTCATCCCTGATCGACAGGGCATAGGTCTTGTCCAAAAGCTTGGCGGATGGACCAAGTTTTACTCTAACGGTATCGGCTCAATCATTAGAGCTCTATGGGCGTGGGAAGATACGAACGCCCAGTCATATTTAGCCGTTGGCGCAGAGGCGTCCATTTCCGCCATTAACAATGGCAACAGGCGCGTCATAACGCCTGAAATTAGAACTGATAATGTTGCGCCAGATATTGATACCACTTCCGGCAGCACGACGGTTACTATCAACGACCCCGGCAGCAACGTAACGGATTATGACTCCGTTTATATTCCCGTTCACATAAGCGTCGGCGGTTTAATTCTTTTCGGCATGTATCAATGCACGGCCGTAGGCGCTAACTCTTTTGAAATTACATCTGTCGATGCGCTTGGGGTTCCGCTACCAGCAACAAGCACGGTCACCGCTGGCGGCGATGTCCCTGATCTTACAACCACAAACGGAAGCCCGTTTGTGAATGTCGAGCTACCCGGCCATGGGTTCACTGCCGGCACGGCTTTCCCGATACTTGTTTCTACAACTGTTGGTGGCATCACTTTTTACGGTAATTACTTAATTCAATCTGTGGTCGATGCTGATAATTTCATTATCGCCGCCACCACTCTTGCTACGTCTTCGACAAGTGGCTTCATCAATGGTGGTGACGCCCGTTATGTTATTTACGCCGGCGTCGGTCCTATCCCCGCGGGGACGGGCTACGGTGTTGGTGGTTATGGCGTCGGCGGTTACGGGTCTGGTTCTCAAATTACTCCCGTAACCAACCCCATAACGGCGGTAGACTGGACGCTTGATAACTGGGGCGAAATTCTTATCGCTTGTCCTTTAAACGGAGCGATCTACCAGTGGTCGCCCAGCTCCGGCAATGAAACTCTCACCGTCATCCCTAACGCTCCGATCATCAATCAGGGCGCGTTTGTGGCTATGCCGCAAAGGCAAATCATCGCATGGGGATCTACCTTTACTGGCATTTCTGACCCGCTTTTGATCCGCTGGTGCGACGTTAATAATTACGACTCATGGATTGGGACAGTCACCAATCAGGCAGGATCTTACCGCATCCCGAAAGGGTCGCGCGTCATACAGTGCATCCAAGGGCCTCAACAGGGTCTGATCTGGACTGATCTTGGCGTCTGGGCGATGCAGTATGTTGGCCCCCCTTATGTTTACCAGTTCAACGAGCTTGGCACGGGCTGCGGGTTGATTGGCCGCAAGGCTGCAACGTCTATGAACGGCGTTGTTTATTGGATGGGCCAGTCTCAGTTCTACAAATTGTCAGGTGCTGGTGTTGAAACAATCCCATGCCCGATTTGGGATGTTGTCTTCCAAGACATTGATACAAGCAATCTCGACAAGATACGCGTGGCTCCCAACTCTCGGTTCGGTGAAATATCTTGGTATTTCCCGACTATCAGCAACGGCGGCGAGCCAAGCCATTATATCAAATACAACATATTCCTTAATCAATGGGACTTTGGCGAGTTAGAGAGAACTGCTTGGATTAATGAGAGCGTTCTTGGCCCGCCAATCGGTGGTGGCCCGTTGCCTAACAGCAATGATGCTTTTGTTATTCAGCATGAAACATCAACTGACGCTGTTGACGCTAACGGCAACCCGTATCCCATGAACTCGTATTTTGAGACGGGTTACTATGTGATGAACGAGGCCGACCTGAAGATGTTTGTCGATCAGGTTTGGCCGGACATGAAGTGGGGCTACTACGGCGGAACGCAAAACGTCACCGTCAATTTGACGTTTAAGGTCACGGATTACGCTGGCCAGACGCCTATATCTTATGGCCCGTTCCCTATGACTGAGAACACCACTTTCATCACGCCGCGGTTTAGAGGGCGGTTGACCTCCATCCGGCTTGATAGCAACGACATTGGCACGTTCTGGCGAATTGGAAATATTCGCTATCGGTTCCAGCCAGATGGGAAATTCTGATGGCTAGTCTCGATGACATCCTCACCACGCAAAAAAATGGCGTTGTGGCGATTAACAATCTAAATCAGACAATGCAGGCTATTCTTACCCAACTAACGGCGCTCGCCAGCACGGTGACGGGCGTTGTGGGGCCAACAGGACCGACTGGCGTTATTGGCCCTACCGGACCTACTGGATTTGGCCCTACAGGCCCAACGGGGGCAAATGGCCCAACAGGGCCTACTGGAAACACTGGGCCTACTGGCCCCACTGGCCCGACTGGCCCATGAGGATTGCGCCATGCCTTTGAAGAAAGGATATTCGCAAGAGACCATTTCTCAGAACATCTCTGAAATGGTTCACTCTGGCCATCCTAAGGATCAGGCTGTCGCCGCCGCGCTAAATGTGGCCCGCAAGGCCAGATCTAAGCACGCTGCCGGCGGCGCTCCTAAAACGCCTCCGGCTGGCATGGAGGTCACGAAAGTCCACGTCGGCCCGATCCACAGCCCGGTTGCCGGGCGCACTGACCATCTGCCTATGCACGTCCCCGGCGGGTCTTATGTGATCCCGGCTGACATTATTTCAGCCATGGGTGAGGGCAATACGATGGCGGGTTTCCGCGTCGCGAAGATCATTTTCAGCGGTAACCCGTATAAGGCGGCAGGCGCTCCTTACGGAGCCGCTGGCGCGCCATATGGGGCCGAGTTGCCTCGACGCGCTGCTGGCGGCGCAGCGGGTGGCCCGGTGGCGATTGTCGCCGCAGGCGGCGAATATGTTATCCACCCGGACGACGTGGTTGGTATCGGGGAAGGCGATCTTGATGAGGGGCACAAGACGCTGGACTCGTTTGTGCGGAAGATGCGGGCGAAGACCGTCCAAACTCTTCAAAAACTTCCGGGCCCCAAGAAGGACTAAGAATGTCTGATCTCACCGTTCGGATCGGAACGCCTAAGGATGTTGATGACATCATGCAATTGGCGCTGTCTGCCTGCGACGAAAATGGGTTTGTTGATCCAAACCCAATGAAATTATTGCAGGAGATTTGGCCTGCGTTGCATCTCGACCGCGGTGTCGTTGGGATCATAGGCCAAGAAGGGGCTCAAGTTGAGGGAGCTATACTTCTGCGCATAGGAACAATGTGGTATTCTGATCTTGAAGTGTTGGACGAGAAGGCGATCTTCATCCATCCAGAATACCGTAGCGCCAAAGGGGGTCGGGCGCGCAAGTTGTGTGAGTTCGCAAAGCAAGTCGCTGATAGCCTTGGCATTCCGCTCGTTATCGGTGTCCTTTCGAACCACAGAACAGAGGCAAAGGTGAGACTGTACGAGCGTCAGTTCGGTAAGTCTTGCGGAGCCTTCTGGCTTTATGGCGCGAAGACCGGGCGAGTAGCGCATTAACGGGGTCGTGGAATGGCGAAGAAAGACACAACAGCAACACAATCGGTCGCGATCCCGCCTGAGGTTCTTGCACGGTACAACGCCGTCAATAAGCGAGCCGAGGAAGTCGCTAATGCGCCTTTCGTCCCATATTCACTAGACCCAAATGCCTTTGTGCAGGCGCTGACGCCTTCACAACAGGCTGGCATTGAGAACATCAACGCAATCGCCGGCATGGCGCAGCCGTCCTTGATGTCGGGGCAGCGCATGATTGCTGGCGGTTTGCAGCAAGCAACGCCCCTGACCTACGGAGCGCTGGGAACCGGCCAGCAATATGCTGACGTGGCGGGGCGCGCTATTGGCGCAGGAATGCAGCCAATAATGCCTGAACAGTTTTCTCAGGCCGCTGTTCAGCCATTCATGTCCCCGTACATGTCAAACGTAGTGGCTGCGCAGCAAGCGCTGCAAGCCCAAGAGAACGCCCAGCAACGGGCGGCTTTGACGGGCGAGGCGATCCGTTCTGGCGCTTTCGGTGGCGACAGGGCGGGCATCGCGCAAGCGAACCTCGCCCGTCAACAGTCTCTTGCCAATCAGGCGACATTGTCAAACCTGTTGCAGGCGGGATACGGGCAGGGCTTGGGCGCGTTCCAGCAACAGCAAGGCGTCAATCTCGCCGCCATGCAAGCCAACAGAGCTGCGCAGCAACAGGCGGCGCAGCAGTTGGCGGCTCTCGGCCAACAGCAATATGGGCAGGCGATTGGCGCAGGCCAGAACCTGTATCAGATGGGCCTTGGCGCTGGTCAGGGATTTGCAGGGCTTGGCGCGCAGGGCGAACAACAGGCTCTTGCCGCCGCGCAGGCTCAGATGGCTGCGGGCCAGCAACAGCAACAGACTGATCAGGCCGCCCGTCAGGCGATGTACAATCAGTTCTTACAGCAACAGGGTTTCCCGTATCAGCAAGCTCAGTTCCTTGGCAACATCGCCATGGGCACTGGTGCGTTGTCGGGTTCTACGACAACAACAACGCAACAGGCTCCGTTCTTCCCGTCTGACCGCCGCATCAAAACTGATGTCGAGAAGGTCGGCGAGACGTTTGATGGGCAGCCGATCTATCGTTATCGCCTCAAAGGCGATCCCCGCATGCAGCTTGGCCTAATGGCTCAAGACCTTGAGAAAAACGGCCATGATGACGCCGTCGCCCAATCGAAGGGAGGGCTGAAAATGGTCGATTACAAGCGCGCTACTGATAAGGCCGCATCTCGTGGCAAGTTCTATAGCGGCGGTCTCGTCCCTTCGAGCATGGGCGGCTTCGTGCAATACCCGGGCAACTATGCTTCAGGCGGCTATGTGGGGCGCACTGGTTTCGCGGCAGGCGGATTTGAGCCAGTATATGAAGAAAACGGCGGCATGTATTATTCCAACCCTCAAACTGGGCAAACCATGTCGCCTTCAGAGTACAACTACACATATGGCGATGAATACACCGGCGGTGGCGGGGGCGGTTCTCAGTCTACCGCTTCCACAAGCTCTTCCACAAATTCTGCTTCGTCACTTTCTGGCATGACTAATGAGCAGAAAGCCGCGAAGCTTTATGAAGAAGAACTTGGGCGTCCGCCGGGCAGCGCCGCAGAGACTGATTATTGGGAGGGCCTGCTTGCTCAGGGCGTTCCGCTTGAGGCAGTTCGCGCCGGCATAGCGTCGAGTAAAGAAGGTTATAAATACGACGTTGATAAAGGCGTCATCCAAGATCTTCCTTCTACGCAAGAGGAGCGCAACGCAGCGTTGCTCTACAAGGAAGAGCTGGGCCGCGACCCATCGAGTAAGGCCGAAACTGACCCTTGGGAGCAGATGCTCAAGAGCGGGAAGTCTCTTGCTGAAGTTCGCGCTCTTATCGCGGCTTCTAAAGAAGGGGTTGCATACGACGCCAGAAATAAAACGACCAATACTGGTAAGACAACCGATACTGGTAAAACCACCGATCTTACTAAGACGACCGATCTTACTAAGACGGCCGATCTTACTAAGACGGCCGATGCTGGAACGGCTGGCGGGTATACCTCGCCCGGGTATCGTTACGGCGCTACCGGCCCCAATATGCCGACCGGCATTCCTGATGTTTATCAGCAAGCGTTGACATACAACCCAATGGCGTTCCGCGAGTCCCCCGGGATTGTGCGCAACCAGTATGGGTTCTATGCCGCCCCGCAATACAGCTCGGCGTCATCTTTTGATTTTCAATCTCCCTACATGAACATGATGTATGGCGGCTACGGCGGTCTTGGCGGGATGTCTTATGGCATGCCGCAGGGGTACGGCTACGGCATGCCTCAGGGCTACGGGATGCCTCAAGGCTACGGCTACGAAATGCCGCGGGTCTACGGTATGCCTCAGGGCTACGGGATGCCTCAGGGATACGGCTATGGGATGCCGCAGGGTTACGGATACGGGCCGCAGGGCTATGGGCAGCCTCAGGCGACCGGCAAGGGCCCGGCGACAGGCGGCGGCGGATACGGTTACCAGCCGCCCACCCAGAGCTATCTAGGCTACCCAGCCGGGCCTCAAGCGACTGGCAAAGGACCGTCCACAACCGGCGGCGGGTACGGCAGCTACACTCCTTCGACCAGCACGCCGACTGCAACCGGAAAGGGGCCGACCTCCGGGTCGGGCAACTTTCGGGACGGGGGGCGCGTAGCTAAGGCGGTTGGAGGAGCTTCGCTCATCAGCGACACGGATTTGCAGCGTCTTATGCAGCAAATCGCGATGCCGTCTGGCCCGCATACGGAAGCGCGTCGTTTCTCCGAAAGCAAGAACCCGCATCAAAACCGCATCAACATTGGCGCGCTGCATGTCGCCAGCGGTCCTATGCGGCCGGCAAAAATGCCCGCGATGCCCAAGTCCGGCGCAGAGCAGGCGTATGATGCGTACAAGCAGGTAAAGAGCGCAGGCTCTGAGGCGCAGAGCTTGTACAACACGCTTTTTGGCAAATCCAACACGCAACAGCGCACGAACCCTAATCAGGTTGTCGTTAGCAAAGAGCGTCCTGAAGCTCCTGCGCCGGCTCCTGCGCCTGCTCCCGAGCCTAAGGGAGACAGTGTCGCCGCGCTTGATGGCGAAATCATCATTCCTGCACGCCGGGGGGGTCTAATCCCGCGTCGTGCGTTCCAATACGGCAGCGACGTGCCGTATGCTGATGAAGAAGTGCCGGGCATCATCCCCAAGGAAGTTCTGGCGAGCGGCGCTAACGCTCCGCGTGTTCTTCCCAAAAGCGATGAGCAACAGCGCGCACTTGCGCAGCAACTTGCTTCTGGCCAACAGAGCGTTGTCGGATCAATCTCCAAAGGTCTTGGCGCGGCCAACAACGCCATCAAGGGCGGGAAGCAGCTCTTTGACAGCGCGTCAAAACTGTTCTCCCCCGCTAAGGGCGCGGCAGATGCGGCCGCCGGGGCTGCGGAAGCCGCGGGCGCGACCAAGGCTGCCCCAGCTCTTGTTGACGCCATTTCTGGCTCTGCTCCGGCTGTCGCCTCCGCCGCTGAAGCGGCTACTGCGGCAGCGGCTCCTGCGGCTGCGGCTGGCGCTGCGGAGGCTGCTTCCGCCTTCGCGGTACCCGAAATCCTGTCTACGATTGGCACCGCTGCCGCGGAATTTCTCCCAGCTCTTCTCGCTGTTTTTGCTTCCGACCGCAGGATCAAACACGACGTGAAGCCGATTGGTCGCCTTTACGACGGCCAGATGGTTTACCGATACCATTTCGGCGACGGCAATTATCAGATCGGTCTGATGGCTCAAGACGCCGAAAAGAATGGGCACAAAGAAGCCGTCCACAATATGGGCGGTCTCAAGATGCTCGACTACAAGTCAGCGACTGAGGACGCCGCTAAGAAGAAAGGCTTCTATACCGGCGGTCTGGCACGCCCTGCATATCAGACGGAAGGCTTCGTCGAGCCTGCGAGCTACAGCGAAGAAGCCGATATGCCGGCTGTCGGCGCGACGGCTATGCAGTCGGATGAAGGAATGCCGGGCATCGTCCGCCGCATTCCTGCTAACTTGCGTCCGTTCTACGAGCGGGCCTCCGCCGAAACTGGCATCCCGATCCAGTATCTGGCAGCGAAGGATTTTCAGGAGTCTCGGTTTAACCCGGGCGCAACTGGTCGCGCAGGCGAGGTAGGTATTGCGCAAGTGATGCCAAGCACGGCGCGTGATCCCGGGTTCGGCGTGTCTCCTGCTTCGCCGCGTGATCTGTACGACCCTGAAAAGGGCATCATGTTTGGCGCTCAATATCTCGCCGGTCGCGGCAAGGCTGCGGGCGTCACCGATTGGAACGATCCTGCACAAGTCGCTAAAGCCTACGCCGCATACAATGCCGGCGGCGACCCTAACTATGTCCGAAAACTTTTCGGCCATTTGAACATGCAAGCTCCGGCGACCGGCGGTCTTGGCGCTGGCAGGGCAACGACTGTCGGCCGTGGCGCGGCTCCTACTCCTCAAGGGGAGCGTCCGTCTGGCTTGATGGCGTATCTGCCTAACAGGTTCGAAACCGGCAAGCCGTTCGATAGCGCGACTGACTTCTTCACCAGCAAGCAGTTTGTCGTTCCCGCGATTGCGGCGATTGGTAAGGCTCTTTCGACGCCGACACGCAGCCCCGCGTATGCGATTGGCGCTGGCCTTGTTGAGGGCGCTCAGACCTACTCCGGCCTTGAGAAGCAGGCTTCGGATATCGAGCAGACGCGTGAAACCACCAAGACGCAGGCGCAGGTCACTGCGGGTCGTGCGCTTGAGAACCTCCGCAATTCGAGCTTTAGATCTGCGGATGGCACCAGCTATGTGGTTACGTCGGCTGGCACAATGTTGGAAAAAGCGTGGCTTGCTCTGCCTGATAAGGACCGCCCGGCTCTTCTGGGCGAGACAGCCGCGCGCGCGGAGGCTCAAAGAACTGGCGGTTCATATGGCGAGGGAGATGTCCGCATATCTCCTCTTGGCCAGTCCGGTCCCGCGACGGGTCAGCCCGCGGGCGCGGCTGGCGCGCCGGGTGGTAAGCCCGCAGCGGCGGCTGCACCCATGTTCCTTCGCGATTTAGGCCGCACGCAGGCTAAGGCGGATCACGACCTTATCCTCATCGATAAGCAAGGGTCGCAGCCTCTTAAACAGACATCAAACCAAGTTGAAGCAAACGTCGAACAGGGCGCGCGCGAAGCGGCGGACATGGGTCGCCGGCTTAACCAACTCACCTCATACATGTTGAGCCTGCCTGAAACTGGCTGGACGGCCTCTGGCCCCACTGCGGAACTTAGAAATGCGTGGTCTAGCTATTATAACGATTTGCTGAACATAGCTAAAATTCCACAAGATATCCTCCGCATTAACCCGGGAGATATTGGTACTATTGAAGCGGCACGGAAGGTTGCGGCGTCTCTTGAGTTCGCTCAAACCAATAGAGCTGACCAACGCTCTCTTGGCGCGTTGCAGCGCGCGGCGGCAACCATTCCGCAAATCGGTCAATCCAAAGATGGCGACATCAAAATCCTCGCCGGCCTGTATCAAGACAAGCAGACGGCTCTTGATGAGCGCCGGTATCTGAACGAGTACAAGAACTACATCCGCCAGCAATATGGTCCGGTCTTCGCGAATAATTATTTCGCGCAGAATGCTCTTGACGCATTCCGTCAGGAGCGCACCGGAGACATACTTGGTGAAGAAAAGGCGAAGATCGAAAGGTTCCTTAGGGCGAAGAGAGGCGATCAGCCTCTGTTCAAAGAGTTCTATGGCGCTAATCGCAAGCCTACTGAGTACATCGATAGGCTCTTAGACTCGGCTGGCTTGAGCCGGTACATTGAGAACAATTAAGGACGCGCCATGGCCAACGATGCCGCTTTTGAAGAATTCGCCAAAGGCATCTCCATCCCCGGCGGTCCTGCCGTTTCTGGGGGTGGAGACTTTGACCAATTCTCGCAGGGCATCACGTTCGGTGATGAGAAAAAGGCCGCGCCTGCGGCTGTAAAAGCCGAAACTCCTGAATTCTTAAAGAGAGACAGGCCAGAGCCGACCCCAATGTCTATGACGGAGGTCGCGCAATCCGCTGTTCAGAACTTCCCCAGAAGCGCGACTGAGTTTGGCAAGGCCGTCATAACTCCTTTCACGCAGCCCGTTGAGACAGCGAAAGCTCTCGGCGATATTGGCGGCGGCCTTTACTCAAAGGCGAAGGGCGCACTAGGCGTTCAGCAAGACGCCGCTGAGAAAGAAAAGGCGGAAGCCAGCGTCAATGCGATTGGCGATTTTTATCGCCAGCGTTATGGCAGCGTCGAGGGCTTCAAACGCGCACTGGCGGAAGATCCGGTCGGCGTTCTTTCCGACGCGTCGATCCTCTTCACGGGCGGCGGCAGTCTTGCCGCAAAGGCTCCGGGCGTGATCGGCAAGGCCGGCGAGCTGGCTGCGACTGTTGGAAAGACAACCGACCCGCTGAACATCGCGCTGCAAGCGCCCAAAATGGCTGCGAAGGCTGCGACGACCGCCTTCAACATTCCTGCGACGATCCAGTCCGGCGCGGCGTTCAGCTCGTTGCAGACGGCGGCCAAGGCGGGCATGGATCGCGACCCTGTCTTTTGGGCGCACTATACTGGCAAGGCGGATGCAGGCGATCTGATCGACCGCATTCAATCTGGCGTTCGGCAGGTCGCTGAAGATCGTAGTCGGAACTACATCGCCGGCATGGACCCTATCAAGGCGCAGACGGGCTTGGATTTCCAGCCGGTGATGGACGTGATTAACCAGTCTCGCGGCGCTACCGGCAAAGGCGTCGGCGCTTTCTACGGAGAGACCACCAACCGTGGTGCGCAGGAGGCTCTCAACGCCGTTGAGGCGGTCGTCAACCGCTGGGCCTCTAAGCCGCCGGGATCTCCGCATCAGACCCTTGAAGGTTTCGATGCGCTCAAGCAGGCTATCGGCGACCTGAAGCCGGACACGCGCGGGAACCCGCAGGCCCGCAAGATCGTTGACGATGCATATAACGCAGTGCGGCAGTCTATCGTTAACGTCGATCCCGGCTATGCCAAAATCATGGAAGAATACGGCTCCGCCACCGAGAAGCTTAACGATATGCGGGCGGCCCTTCTGAGCGGCAAAAGCACCGACACCCGCATTAACAAAATCCTGCGGAGCTATCGCGGCGGCGACAAGGGCAATCTGCTCGAAGATCTCTATAAGCGCGACCCGCAGCTCATCTCCGCCATAGCCGGCTATGACCTATCGCCCTACCTCCCGCAGGGTCTGCGCGGCATAGTGGCCTCAGGAGCCCTCTACGGCGGCACAGGAGCCGTTCTAGGCCCCGCGGCCCTCCTACACCCGGCCCACGTCGCGCACGTCGCCATGGGCTCTCCTAAGCTCGTAGGCGGCGTCAATTATTTGACAGGTCGCGCCGCTGGCGCGCCGTCGAAGCTCTATGAAATGTCGCCGACCGCCGCCCAGTCGCTGTTCCAAGCCGGCCGCGCGGAAGAGTATCTCAACCAGAACACCGGCGGCCGTATTGAGCGCAAGTCCGGTGGCCGCATTGGCAGCCATGACAGCCGCGCCGACAGGCTTGTGCGCATGGCTGAAGACGCCAAGAAGCGGATCAATTCCGCGACCGAGTCCCTTTTGGACTCACATGACGACCACATCGCCAAGGCTCTCGAAGTCGCGCAACAGAACATCTGAGGTTGAGCCATGCCTTCAACTTTTACGCCAAACAAAAACATCGAGAAGCCGGCATACAACAGCTTCGTGGATGACTGGAACACGCCAGTTAACGCGGACTGGGACATCATCGATAAGGCGTTCGGCGGCACTCTGACGGTGTCTTTGACCAACGTGAACGTCACGCTGACCCAAACGCAGTGCCAGAATGTTTGCATTAAGTTGACCGGCACATTGTCTGGCAACGTCACGGTCTTCTTCCCCGCCAGCGTTTCAGGTTTTTATATCGTCGATAACGCGACCAGCGGTGCTTTTACAGTCACCCTGTCGTCGGCTGGCGCTGGCCCCTATTCCGTCACGGCCACTCAAAGCGCGAACACGTTTATTTGGTCAGATGGCGTTAGCGTTTTTCTTGCCGATAACTCTCCGGTCACCGGGGGAACCGGCATCAATGTGGTTGGCACTGTTATCTCGCTGCAAACGCCTGTGACCGTTCAAAACGGCGGCACGGGCAACATCACTTACACAAATGGCGACCTTTTGATTGGCAATTCCACTGGCAGTCTCTCAAAAGCGAAGCTCACCGCCGGGTCTAACGTAACGATCACAAACGGCGATGGCTCGATCACTATCGCCGCGGCGGGTGGCGGGTCTGGCCCCGTCGCCAACCCGTTCGCGGTTTCTTACATTATGAGCGGCATTTAAAAACCTTTGGCACAGGGCTAAATGCTAGATATCGCTCGCCGCTAACTGCGTCTTCCCAGCAATCAAGGTAGACTGCATGTTTATGGTGAAGAGCGTCCGTGTAGTATTGGTCGCCCTCACCGTCCTCATAGCAGTAGTACCCGTCATTATCGAGTTCAGATCGGCGTAGCCAACCAAACGTGTAGTGCCAGCCGGAGCATATGTGTTTATCTTTCATTGTTAGCCTTGGCCTCCCTGTGGCGTCCAAATGTTGGATTAGTCTCGGCGCGTATATCGGTGTTTTGCCATGTCCAACACTCGCCATTTTCTTGAAAGCAAACCCACATCCAGTGATGCTCCGCGCCATAGTCCACAATAAAGTGCGCAAGAGCCTTTCCACGCGGTGTCTCCAACGGTATGGGCGGGTCTAGTCTCAACATCATCACTTGTTCCTCGCCATTTTCAAGGCGACCTTCCCGTAGTCCTTCGCCCTGATATAGCAAAGCGCAGCATGCGACTTGCAATAAGAGCCTCGTTCTTTGGGCGCTCCGCAATAAAGCGTCTCGTGTTTTTCGCCCATGTAAACGATGTACCGACACGAGTTAATCGTAAGCTGCATCAAGGTTTTTTCGTGATGCGTGACAAGCGGCTTCTTAGCAGCCGGGAAATTTAATTCAGGGGCCTGTCGAACGCCCTTGTTAATCTGCCGGATGATGCGCCTATTCTTTATTTTAGGCGGGTACGATGGGAGTTGATATCTCTCTGGATTTCTTCTTGGAGCTAAATGCCCTTTCATCCGCATGCGATGTATGCGACCGGCGATAGAATTCTTGGTCATGCCAAGCATCTCGCCTATTTCTGTCGTCGTCTTATCTTTCAGCCAAAGTTCCAAAATTTTTTTTGACAGCTTATCAAGATCTTCCATTTTACCCTCTCACAAGCTCCAAGATAGTGCGGGCCATACTCACCGTCACGGCGAACAAAAACAGCGCCGCCGGAACGGAGCCAATCGTCGCCATGACGCAGATTAGAAAGAGAAGATAATCTACCATGTGTGTAGTTTCCCTGCCCAAGCCGGCACTTGCGTTGTGGCGGCCATGCGAACGTATTTCTGTTTGTACGCTTCAGCGCGACGCGAAAGCCTTTTATTCCATCCCTGCCAACCGGCGACATGGCACGCCGCCAATTGATTGTAAGAACGCGCACCTGCTTCTATGCACTTCTCCATGTGCCGCAGCCCGGCTTCAATTTGAGCCTTGCAGTCGGTATGAAGATCGTGCGCAGAAATCCCAAGCGCCTCTGCGCTCTTAGGCAGCACTTGCAGCGGCCCGACAGCGCGCCCGTGTTTGGTTTTAGGACCAAGCACATGGCAGCGATATCCCGACTCCAAACGCGTCAGTCTGAGCGTGTCAGAAACGCGTTCTTGCCCAAGCTTTTCACGCGCCGCATAGGCGACCATCTTTGCGACGGTTTCCTTATCAGGCGTGCGAGATGAGACGGGAGACAAGCTCCCGGCCCATGAAAGCTTTGAAGGAGCGGCGATGCCTTTGCTCCAGTAGAGACGGTCCTTGTAGAAGAACTCGGCGGCGCTTTCGGGTTCAGCCCCCAGAGGGTGTATCAGGGCGGCCGTTGTCACTGCCGCTGCCGTTACTGCCGCTATTGTCTTCCGCATATCTCTGTTCCTTTTTTGGAGCCAACCGCCGTGCCATGGCGGCTATATCGTCCTCTATGTTTTCAATTGGCTGCGCTGTAGAAAGTTGTGCGCCGAAAGCAAGATAGTTGATGCCATCGACGTAGTTCTCTGGATTAGACCTATTGTTCTCCAGCCTTGCAAGCTTAACAGCGTGCATGACAAGAGCCACGTCATATGCGGTGATCCACTTCGACGTGATGATTGATGAGATTTTCGCCGCCCGTTCTAAACAAAGCTCCATCGCACCATATTGCGCGTGTCTCTCGTTCAGAATTGATGCGGCCTTCGTGAGTACATCTCTATGGTTCATTTTCTATTCCTTCAGTTAAGAGTTTAATGCCTTGCCTGCGTCGCCTCGACTTGCCGGGCGTTGCCCCGCCGGGCGTTGCCTCGCCTGCCTAGCCTCGCCCGGCCTCGCCTCGCATTGCCAGCCCTCGCCTGCCTCGCCCATCAATGCGATGCCCGGCCGATCTGTGCCTAGCGTCTCCTCGCCTGCGGTGCCAATCCCAGCCCCGACTTGCAATGCCTGCCCATGCCTGCCTTGCCATGCCTCGCCCATCCGTGCCCTTCCTCTCCGGGCGTTGCCTGCGTTGCTATGCCCTGCGGTGCCTCAACTTGCCGCGCCATTCGATGCCTGCGTCGCCTCACCAAGCCCCGCCAAGCGTTGCCTTCCGATGCCTGCGTTGCCAGTCCAAGCCTTGCCGCGTCATGCGTTGCCACGCAGCGCCTTGCCTGCCGATCCCAGCCGGGCCAATCCGTGCGACGGATCGCCTTGCCTGCCTTACCTAGCCTTGCCGATCCGAGCGTAACTCGGCCGCGCCTAGCGATGCCACGCCTGCCGCGTTATGCGACATCGCGCTTCTGGGATATCCCCAGACGGACGGCCTCGACATGCTCAACCAATTCATCCAGCTCTGGAGCCGCAAGATTGGTCAGCATAGTCGATACCTGCGCCAGCGTGATCAGGATGGCCGAATAGTGATCGGGCTTATTGACCGTCACCACCTGTGTTTCCTGATATCCGCCGTTCGAACGGATGAAGCTTGGAACACGCACAACTTCTTCATCTGTCCTGACAACATCGACCTTCACCCTCTTGATGAGAGCGCGCGCCTCTTGCAGCCGGTAAGCCGCAGCCGCCTCGCTGTCATCCCAAGTGAAGTAAGAGTGCAACGCGGAGTTCGGGTTTCGCGCCGCATCGACAACGTCCTCGGGGCGCAAGCGCCCCTCAGACATTAGGCTATGCAATTCCTCACGAATTGCACGCATGCGCTCCCTTGAGATCATTCGGCCTCTCCAATTCTAAAGCAGCCAAACCCAAGGCCCGTGCTCGACTTACTGTCGTGACGGCCTTCACCAATCCCAACCTGCACACCTGCACGCATCAGCAAGTTGGAAACGTCAGTCAGAGTAAACTGATCTTCGTCGAACTTCACGCGCAGATCGATCCACCACTCGCGCCACATGGGACGCACGCGAATATCAACGACGCCCGTCGCATTGCGCGTATGCATATCAAGACGCTCCCAGTCGCCGTGTACATGCACCAGAGGCACGCCATCGACGGCGTCAAACGTATCGGCCTCGACAAAGACCGACAGTTTCGCGAGCGTCATCTTGAACCCGACGAGACGGCAGGCGGAGATCATCGCGTTGCGGAACGCGCCAGCCGGCACGCCAGCCTTGCCATCAACGCCGATATGCATGGCGTCCCGGCAGTCCTGATCAAAGTCACGCGCCTCGCGGACCTTCTTGCCTTTGCTGGTGCTGCCCGCAGCCATTTTCGCCATCATCGCTTGTTTTGCTTTGGCGGAGAAGCGGGCTTGAACGAACGGCGACGTGCCAATCAGGCGAAACGTCGCAGTCTGGATTTTGGGCGCAGATATAGCGACAACGCTCGTAGTCTTTTGCATAGCCATTTCTAACTCCATCAACAGATCATAAGTCCGAAACTATTATCAGACCTTTCTTCTCACGGGCCTTGGCGTTTCATATGCAGCCACCCCGTATTCACCTTTTGAGAACCCAAACGTCTGTTCAGGCGCATTTGCGAATTCTATGAACTCTTGCACTTTGCCTATATGGGCGCTGTTGAGAATGATCTTACCGCGATCTTCCCAATGGACATCACCTCGCGGATCTTTCTTGCGATACAACTGTGTCGCAAAAACAAAATCCGTTTCGTGGAGTTCTTTATAGAACTCGTCGATAGTCTGCGCAGGGTGCTCCACAGTCACCTGATGGACCAGATATCCCTGCGCAGACGGCATGTTCATTGTGATGAGTAAGATCACTTCTTCACCTTAAATCTTCTCAATCGCCGCACGCCCGAGAGGAGTGTCGGCCAGATCGCCCAGCGCATTCATATAGAGATCGATCATAGCCTGACGTTCGTCGCGCTTTTCTTTATCTTCAGCACGCATCTTAATCACGGCTCGAACGATCTTCACGTCATACCCCGCAGATTTGACCTCAAGATAGATGTCCTTGATGTCTTCTGCGATTTGGCTCTTGTCGCTTTCGAGCGCCTCGATCCTATCGATGAACGAGGCGAGATGCGACGGGTTCAAATTGTGTCCTGCTTTAGCCATTGAAGCCTCCATAAATAACCTTGGGGGATTGCTCCCCCAAGGCTACCCCCTCTTCAGCCGAAATCCTCGTCGTCAGCGGCGGCCATTGCCGGCGCTTTCTGCGGAGCTTCGACCCTTTGTGACCCCGTGGAAGGCGGCGCAGACGGGCGAGACGGCGCAGCTTTTCCGCGTGGTGACGGCTTCAAATCCTTAGGCCGCGGCACCCAAGACACGATCTTGAATTGCGGCTGGTAGTTCGTGCTCTTGTTGTTCCCGCCGCCGGACTCGACGGCGATGGTGTCATCAAGAACAACGACAGGCAGCTTGCCGGGGTTTTTCGCGGAGCCGGCGATATAATCGTCGTGCAGCGCGTTGAACCCATCGAGGAACGCGCCGGCCGTCGAGGCCATCTCGCGACAGTCGCCGCCGCACTCGGCGCTCAACTTAATCACGAAACGCGTGCCCTGCTTATGGTTCGGCGTCGGGCCCTCTTCTGGGAACTCTTCGCCGAGAGGAACGAGCTGGAAGTCGGGCGCGGCTCCCTTAGGAAATGCAATCCAACCCACCTCGATGTTCTCCATGTCGAACACCGCCTTAAAGTTGCGCGTGATATCGACCGGATTGTTTTGACCGTCTTCACGATCCACACGAAACGCACGGCCAGCGCGCGCGTCGTACTTGCAGACCGGCAGAAAGTCGCCGCCGCCAGAACGGCGGTAATTAAGACCAAGACCCATGACACACTCCAAAGCGGTGATTTAGCTCACCGCATGCTCCCGCTCACTTGAGCAAGCTCAGATGCCAAACACCTCATACGCGTTTTTGCGCGCTAGAGGATCGGCGAAATAGAAACTGTCCACGTCAGGCATCACAATCGACGCGAGTTCTTGCGGATCGTTAGTGACTGACAAAAAGCGCTGGATGGCGAAGGCGATTTTTTCAAGCGCCTTTACATGCTCATCGCTGTTTTCCAATCGATAGACGGCCGTCTTCGATGGCGTCGTATAGCAAACGCGCGTGTCGAGATTGTTGCCTCGCGCGGCGTTATAGAGCGCGACCTGACGCGCGTGGTTAGTGCTTATCTTCGACGGCAACTTATGCGTTGTCTTTAGATCCACGAGGATGCCGTGATCGGCCCACTCAAAATCGTAGAACCCAATGACGGGGACGAAGAGGCCCTCGACCTTCCACTCGATCTTACCCTGCGCAGACGATGGCTTGCCGTAAGGCTTCAATTCTTGCAGACCGGCCTTCACCATCGCGGGGATGGCCGTGATCTCTTTCTCTTTGCGCGGGTCGCCAGATAAAGCGGCGAGACCTGAGAAAACCTTGCGAGCCTCAGACACGCAATCTTCCAAAGGCGCGTCATCAAACAAGCCCTTCGCGATGCCAGCTTCAACAGCGTTGCCGCGATGAGCCGCAGCGCCTACAGGCGCTTTGCGCTTGAGGATGCGCTCCATCACATACATCGCCGGAGATGCAACGAAAAGGTTGCAAGCAGACGGTGACAGATGATCGATTTCGTATCGTTCAAAACAATTCGTCATGCAGCGAATATGAGCGCGATGCGTTTGGCTGTCAACTGGAGCCGGGACAGTTTGTCCCCAGCCCCGATTTGACAAAGGGGACAATTTGTCCCTACCTTCGCCAGATGAGCAAATCACCACTCGACTGGATGCTGATCGACCGCGCCGCGGAAGCTATTGGCGTCTCTAGGGAAAGTCGCAAGAAATGGCGGCAGCGCAACCATGTGCCATACCGCTGGCGGCTTCCCCTAATCACGCAAACAGGCGGCCTTCTGTCCGTTAACGATTTCGTTAATCACGATAAGAAAAGGAAAAAACAATGATCAGATGCATCATGGGAGTGGACCCGGGGGCGAGCGGAGCCGTCGCTTTTTACTTCTTTGAATTTCCTGAAAAGATCGCCGTTTATGATGTGCCCACGGTCGATGGCGAGATCGACTGCGCGGCGCTGGCTGACCTTATGCAAAAATTTCAGCCCGACTATGCCGTTATAGAGCGGGTCGGGGCTATGCCTAAGCAGGGTTTGTCGAGCACTTTTAAATTCGGCACCGCATACGGCATGGCCCGCGGCGTGATCGCTGCGATGAAGACGCCCTACACCTTAGTCGTTCCCGGCGTATGGAAACGGCATTTCCGGCTGCCTCCTGATAAGGAAGCCGCGCGCGCATTGGCAATTCGGTTGTGGCCATCGTCGGAAGGCTTTCGCCGCAAGAAGGACCACGGCCGCGCGGAAGCGGCCCTGATCGCGAAGTTTGGCGCAGACACGTTGTTCTGATGAGTGAGCTGATGCAATTTGATCCTGAGTTTGCTGCGCCGCCAGACTGGGCGCAGGCATACAGAGATTTGGGCTTGCAGGTCGTCCCGGCGCATACGCCGCGCGACGGCGGCAAGTCATGGAAGAGGCCCGCGCTGCCGCAGTGGCGCGCTCTCGAGCACGAACTCGCGCCTGATCTGACGTTCCAACGCTGGTACGGGTCAGATGGCGAGCATGTGCGTCGTCAAAACATGGGCATCATCACGGGGGCCTGCTCCGGCGGCGTCTTTGTGGTCGATGTCGATCTCCAAAAACAGGACAGCGCCCGCCTTTGGTGGGAAGGCATCCTGTCTCTACACAACATGGGCGGCGATCTTGAGACGCCATCGCAGACAACCGGCGGCGGCGGGAAACAGTATTTGTTTCGCGCGCCAAGTGGTTGGAATTCGCCGACTTTCAAGACTAGCGTGGGAGTGGATGTTCGAGGCGCAGGTGGCTTCGCCATGCTGCCGCCGTCGCAGCATGAAAGCGGCGCATACTACAAATGGGATGAAGGATTTTCACCTTGGGAAACTGATATCCTCGAAGCGCCTTCGTGGCTCTGCGACGAGATTGACCGGCTTGCGGAAGAGCACGGCGGCCGCTCTGTCTCGGTGACGGGTGAGAAGACGCCGACGCCGCCGCATTCGATGACGCCTTTTGGGCGCGTGATCGACGGCCGCGAGGACTATGCGACGAGGCTCGTCTGGGCGCGTGTCGTCGAAGAATACAGAGCCGCGCCAATCCCGCTGGTGCAAAGCGAAATCGACCGCATTGCGGCCGAAATCTTCGCCACTTACGAGCGCAACGTCGAAAGCCGTCTAAAGGTGCCGGGCGTGTCCCGGGCGGACCTTCTAGAGAGGGAAGGCCGTGGATACTCCATGGTCCTCTTCAAAACCTACGCCGCCTTCAAACAGTGGGACGGCAAGGTTCGTGAACATGCGCAGCAAGAGCCGCCGGGCGGGCGGCGAGAAAACCCTACAAGCGATAAATACGAAGAGGCGACGACGCTCAAGTTCGACGCCTCAACCGGCGAGATCACGCGCGAACCAGCGTCTGACACTTACGAGATGCTCAACATCGTGGGCATCAAGGCGCTGCCTGAGCCAAAGTACCTGATCGACAAGCTCATCATCGAGCGCGCAATGGGCTTCATTTATGGCGCTCCCGGCTGCGGCAAGACGTTCATCGCCCTCGACATTGCTCTGTCAGTCGCCGGCTCAATTAAGTCATGGTGGGACCGCAAGATCTATAAGAGCGGCCCCGTCCTCTACATATCTTCAGAAGGCGTTGGCGATCTCAAGAACCGCATCAGCGCATGGGAAGTCGAGCAGCAAACAATCTCTGACGCATTTCCGTTTTTCCTGATCAGGCAGAACATCAACTTCATGGCGGAGCCTGATGTCGAGCGCCTGCTCAGAACCGTCGCGAAGCTCACCGTCGAGAACGGCCAGCCCGTTGCAGTCTTTGTTGACACCGTTAGCCGTGTGCTACCCGGGGCAGACGAGAACCTGCAAAAAGATATGACGTTGTTTATTCGCGCCTGTGACGCGGTGCGTGAGGCGTTCGATACGGCCGTGATAGGCGTTCACCACACCAGCCGCGCCGGCAATCTGCGCGGCAGCACCGTCTTCGACGGCGCAGGCGATTTTTTGTTGCAGGTCGAGCGCGAAGAAGGCGAATGGACCGGCGAGATCATCGCCCGCAAGATCAAGAGCGCGCAGGATGGGTGGAGACTTCCGTTCGAGTTAGTCAGGAAGCCAATCCCCAATACTATCGGCGGCGAGTCCCTAATTGCCCGCCCGCTGTCTGAAGACAAAAAGCCAAAGAACAAACTGCCTGAGAAGGAAACTCTTAGGAGAATTCTTGACGAAATGCGTCAGGCGTGGATTGATAAGAACCCTTGGACGCTTTCAACACATGGGCGAGCCAAGGCGCGCAGCGCGATTGTTATGATGCAAGTTCGATATAGCGTGCCTGAAAAGATCGCTCAGTTCCTCATCGATCAATGGATAACGAATGAGGTCATCAAGGAGGGCTTGTGCGATACGCATTCAAAGAGGATGGGCATACAGGTCATAGGAGGGATTGACTGATGAGCCACATGTCAGAATTAGCTGCATCTGTTGAAATAGCGAAAGGAATGATGGGGATGAATGACATAAACAAAAAATACGCCGCAGCAATGAAGCGCACAGAAACGCTTGAAGAAATCCTTGAAGAGGTTTGTTCTTATCTCGAAGGCAGGGCCGACATGATCGCTGATCGGGATGGGGACGCTCCGAATGCTGAACTGTTTTTGTTGTCTTGGATTAGATCGGAGTTGAGCAAATGAGCAATGATCTTGTGAAGCGGCTGCGCAAGGATTGGACGCCTATCTATGGCGGCTGCGTAGGCACAATGTTTGAAGCCGCCGACCGCATAGAGGCGCTTGAGAAGGCGCTGCGGTTCTATGCCGAATACACGCCTGTGTATTCTCAGCAGGACTTTCGTTCTGTCGCCCGCGCTGCGCTGGAGGGGAAAGATGTATAAAAGACCCGATTTTATAGAAATAACTGAGTTAACAGAGACACAAAGAAGGTTAGTTAGCGCATTGGACCGCATGGGTGAAAACTTTTCCCATTTTGGGGAAAATGCAGTCGCGAAAGCTATTCAGGACATGATTGATGAAGCTGTCCGCGCTGCGCTGGAGGGGGAAGATGCAAACGATTGAGCACGCGCTTTTCCCGACGCTCGTTCTGGAAACCTTCAACGAGGATCACGCTGAACTAAAGAAAGCGTTCGAGAAGAAGATCCTCGGCTACATGAGCGACAAGGGCTTCTCCAATGAGCTGACCGGCCATCTCACCATGCACCATGAAAAGGCGTTCAGGCCGGTGTTCGAGATGGCGACGAATTTGGCGCGCACCTACATAGAGACGCTCAAGGTCGATCCCGGCCTCTATCAATTCAACGTCGTGAAGTCTTGGATGAACATCGTGCGTGAGCGCGCCACGCCCATGCACGCTCACCGGGATGCTCACCTGTCCTTCGTCTACTACGTCAACATCCCTGAAGACGCGGACATGGCGCTGGTGTTCGAGCAGGACGACTACAGGCACGAACCGTTCGCCGGGTGCATCAAGAACGCACCGCCGTCAGAGTGGACGTGGCTGAACTCCTACACGTGGAGCTTTGGCCCTAAGGAGGGCGTCATGTTCATCTTCCCTGCCAGCATGATCCACGGAACGCCTTCTCGGTCTGGCGATCCTGACAGCGGCATCTTCACGGTGGACGACTATCGCAAGCACCGCGTCTCCATCGCTGGCGACTTCGTGCTCACATACAGGGACAAGCAGGCCAAGTCGCTCGGCATCCAGCCGGTCGAGAACTGGCGCACGTTCTAGGGGAGAAGGCCATGGAAGACATAGTCGAACGCCTGCGCGCAG
>Ga0181363_1000099_pt1 | contig 25269 bp, 42 predicted proteins | sample Fa13NDMLBSN_FD_130109 | JGI IMG/M metagenome (GOLD analysis project Ga0181363, IMG submission 130109) | Freshwater viral communities from Lake Michigan, USA - Fa13.ND.MLB.S.N | ecosystem: Environmental > Aquatic > Freshwater > Lake | place: USA: Michigan | collected 2013-09-23
CTACGGTCATTGGCCAAGGAGATAGTTCACTCATACAGTTCTCTTTCCTTCAATGATGTGGGTTAGTGATGCGGTTGTATTTGCGTTACACCAAAGATTGGTAGTAAGCGGAACTGCGGTTAGAAGCGTAATTACAGTTGTTCCAGTTGGGCAGGAAACAGCATTTGCGTACTGCGTACCACCAGATACATTACCAAGACTTACCGTTGTAGTTCCACCAGCATTAACAATAGTCCACTTGGTAATCAAGTCTTCGCTAGTTCCGTAAAATACAGGGCCACCAAGCAACTGCTCATTTCCAGATGTTTTTGTTAAATCGGAAATGCGCCATACTTTTTTATTACTGGAAGAACGTGTATTCATACCAACAAGTAGTGCGCTATTGCCGCCGATGGTGGTGAGGTCGTCCACCACGTTGCACGGCTGGATGCCGGGGAGGGAGAGTGCGCCTGCTCTAGTGATGATTAAGCCGCTTATTGCGTAGCTGGTATCGCCAGAAGTTGAGAACGAGAGCACATCATTGCCGCCTACTGTTGGTGTCAGCGTCCAGTCATTCGCTCCACTGACAACAGTTGCAATGTTGCTGGCATTACCGACACCTGCGGTATTAACGTAAACCGTAGGCACCGCGCCAGAGGTAAGAGTAGCCGTAAAGCGAACTCGCACCGTAGTCCCAAGCGGTGAGCTTATAGCGGCATAGGCAAAGCCATTACCTCCGCCCGTTTTAGTTGCGGTAAAACCTGAGTCAGTAACACCCGTAAAAGTCGTGAGTGTTCCGCCTAATCCCGTCTGAAAAACTCCGCGAGGTGCATTATAACTCCCACCCGCGACCACCCAAGCCGGATACTTGCCCGTCGAGCGGTGAAAGGCACGGTCGGCGTCGGTCAGCGAACCGAGAATCCAGCAGCCCACGGGCGCGGGGCCGGAGGGCCAGTTGTAGCCCGTCAGGTGGTAGGTCGGCACCATTGCGGCGTCGAGCCATGCGGGCGGTGTGCCTGTAGTCGTGGCAGTAAAGCTCGCGCTGATGTCTACCTCGTTGACGCGCGCCACGGGACTCGCCGTGCCCTGTGTCCAAATTATTTCTAGTGTGATCGCTTGGCCGGGGTACGCGGAAACAAACGAGGCGTTTGTCTCAAACTGTCGGTAAGACGAGCCTGGGGCTGTTTGCCGTATATTCAGTTTTCCAGAGGTAACTAAATTTATACTGAGTGTCCCAGCGTAAGTTGTGATTAGGTCAGCGGTATTAACCGATCCCGCTCCAGCTATACATAGGATAACAGCCGGATTGCTACTCGGCACCGTCACCACCCCGCGCCACGTCAGCGTCGCAGCGCCCGCCACCCAGCCTCGCGGGTTGTTGGTGCTATCAAACGGGCCTTGGATCTGCGCTCGGTTGCTCGTTGCGCCGTCGCTAATTACTTGCTCACTATTACGGTAACGCTCAAATCCTGCGTTCACACCAAATCCAGTCTCCATGAACAATTTGTTCGTGGATAGCGGAGGACTAAGCAGCGTACTTTCAAATGCGCCGCTCATTTCTTAGAGATAGACAACCTCGGAAATATGAATGGTAGCATCAGAACTACCTTCACGAATTACCTTAACTTGGTTTGCCATACGAGCACACCAAACACCACTAGAACCAGCAGCAATCTGATGCCCATTTGTTGCCGTAGGAGTACTTCCATCCATAGTAAAACGCACATTGGCATCAACACAATTCCAGAAGATATGCGTAGTACCAGCATCAAGTGCAGCCACAATCAAATTTGCAGCAGCACTACCAACAGTAACAGCACGATCAGCAACCGTACCATTGTTAAAAATAGAAAGAGGGGAATTAAGTACGCGAGCGTTTGACATAAATTTGATTAACGTGATTGACGAGTGCCGTGTGTTGAAATGCGGCGAACGGTAATATTGTTATTGCGCTGGCTTTCAGCCTTTTGAAGCTCAGCAGCCAAGTAGCTTTGTGCCACCTGTTCCTCTGCCATAGCTTTATCCAACTGTCCATCCATTCGCAGGAAATCGGCGTAAGTGGCGTGTGCCGTAAAGTAAAAGAACTCCATCGGAACATTTGTGCTACTCACATCAAATGGGCCGTCCCACACTTTCTTGTAAGTAACAAAAACCGATGTTGGCGCGTTATCCGTAGGATTGAGGATATGCGCACCAGTTTGATCTACATAAAATTCATACTCAATCGCACTAAGATTGAGGAAAGGCTGAGTGCGGTGGATACGAAGAAAGTCTGAAATCGTATCCATGCTAGTTTCAGCGAATGGAACAACTTGCCCGCTAAGTGTTCGCTCCTCGCCAACAACAATGTAGCGAGTCCAGCTTTGGCTTGCGCTATACGCTTCATAAAGACGACGATTTGCAAGGGCAATTACCTTTGCACTCTCTGCAGGAGTAAACGACTCAACGCCAGACAATGCTTGAACCAGCGAAAAAAGGTCTGTAAACGTCGAGTCTTGCATTAGGCGTTATTAGGAGACATTTCAGGAAACTTCTGATTGAAGTATTGAATGAACTCCTTGCTGTGAACAGTGGCTGCACCGTACTTAGCTTGAAGGCGGAAAAACTCACGCGCTGGCATAACAGCCACACATTTACCCAATCCCGGAATGGTCTTGTGCTTCTTCATTGAAGCTGCATGAGCACGCATCAAAATCTCGCGCTCCTGTTGCGTATCAAGCTCATCTTTCAGCGATTTACGGATTTCCTCGTTGATAGCACTATCAATCTCTTGATCCGTATATTGCTCCGACTTTTGGATAATTTGCATAAAAAAAGAGGGGGAAGGCTACCGAAGTAGCCCACCCCCAAACGTTACCACCTAGGTCAATCGCTTATTAGGCGAAGCGACCCAGATTGATAACACGGAAACCAACAACAATCTCACCAGCCGTAAGCGAGGCGAGAGCGGCATCAGTAATCTTAAGCTGAACGTCTGTAGCAGACGAAACGGCTTTAACAGGAAGCGAACCACCTTCAATTGTAGTTGTGCCAGCAGCTTGCACGAAGTCAGTACCAGTGTTGAACACCGGAAGCATGACAGTTGCGGCATCGGCATCCCACGAAGCAATGAAGGCTGTAGCAGCACCAGAATAGCCAACATCAATAACGACGCTGCTGGAGCCAGCGAAGTCAACAGTGTTGATGATGCCAACCAAGTCCACAGCGGAACCAGCGGGCAATTTAAGGATGTTCTTGGTGTTGCCTGTGCCAATTGCAATCAGGTCGAGGTAGTTGAGCTTCACAACATGTGTGAAGTCACCAGTGGATTCATTAACAGTAAGGGAGGGCATATCAGTAGTTGTTAGGGGTTAGGCAATCTGAGTGATCTTGCCGTGCGCACCCGGATGCTTCACGAGCAGCGTGAGGGCGGTATCAACATAACCGCGCTCGCCACCACCGAAGTTGGGGAGGCGGGTAGAACCAAGCGGAATGTACTCGGCAACGCTGTAGTAGTCAGGGTTGAGCAGGTAGCCAGTGTCCTTGTTGGTTGTGTCAGGAGCGCAGTCAGGGTTCATGTTCACAACGGAAACAAGACCATGGTCGCTCTGATACATCTCAACCGACAGCTTGATTGTGCTGTTGCCCATGTCCGTGTTGACATTACGAACAGTGTAATCAGCCGAACCGGAGGTGCGGGCGAAGTCCGTAATCTTACGGCGCAGAGCAGTGTCGGCAACCAGTGTCAGGTTGTTGGTGCTGCCAGTGACGCGATAAATCGAGGTAATCAGGTCATTGAACACAGTCTCGGTAAACGCATTGGAGGCGTAAATCGAGCCAGACGGAGTGCGGTAGGCGGCAGGAACATCGGTGCCGGGCGAAGTGTCAACCCACTTGCCGAGGCCACGAAGACCATACACCGTGCCAGCACCGTCTTCAACAGAGCGGTCATTGCTAGAGCAGAGGGTGGCCTCAATGTCGCGCTTAATCTCGCGCACAGCTTTGGCTTCAGCCTGAGCAATCTTGGCAGGGCCAACAGAGTCAGCAGCCTCTTGCAGGTCGGAAACCATAAAGTCGCGGCGGAACTTCTGGATGTAGTTACCAAGACGGGCACGACCACTGAACTTGTCAGTGAAAGTGATAACGTCGGCACCCTCGGCAACACCAGCGGTACTGGGAGCAGCGAGAGAGTCAACAGTCCACTCTACGAAAGTGGCGGACGCCTTGGTTTTGGTCGCAGCGGAGAGAACAGGAGTCTCCTCGGGAGCGAGAATTGTGAGAACGTCGAGCAGTTGCTCGCGGTTGGAGACAGCAGCACCGGGATTGGTGGTGTCGTATGTGCCGGAAAAGGCCATGGTATTAGGTAGTTATAGGGTTAATCTGACGTTAAGAACGGACGGAACGCTGAATTGCTCGGAGAGCTGCAAAGTCACTAACTGAGCCTGACGAACTGAATCTCTTTGCTACTTCTAACACAGCTTTATTACTACGAGCTTCCGGTTTTTCAGATGCTCCATTGTAACTTGCAGGACTAGAAGGTGGGTTAATCTTAGGTTTGGCTTCCGTAAGAGGAATGGTTTTGCGACCATACATGGAATTGGCTGCGTGAGCCAAAATGTAAGGAAGCTGCGGAGCAATGTCGGGATCGGCCTCGATTAGCTTTGTGAGACGCTTATCAGCAAGCATTGCCTCATATTGCTTACGAGTGTCATTATCCTCGCCATTCATCCAATCCAACTCTTTGCGGGCATGTTCGTCGAAGGACTTTTTAAGCTGGGAGCGATGTTCGCGGGCTTGCAACTCTTGGAGTTGGGCGGGCAAAAACTTGTCCTTAGCTTTGCGGGCATTTTTAAGAGCGGCTTTCACGTCCGCCTTAGTCATTTCCTTTCCTTCAACGGTAACAACAATGTCGTCGTGCGCAAGGTGGTCAGCTTGGTCAAGTTTATCCTCTGCCCATTCGATAACATCATTTACCTCGCGGGCTTTCGCCTGTAAAGTTTCAATGGTGTCCAAATTGGCGTATGGATTCTTTTCAACCGACTTCACCTCAAGCGGGGACTCCTGACTGCGTTTCGCCAGTTCGGACTGGAGAGCGGCAATTTGCTCCTCTGCTTGCTTGCGTTTTGCTGTGAGTTCACCGAAGCGAGCTACGGCGCGAGAGCCTAGCTTGTCCGACAATTCACGCAATTCTGCATCCGACATTTCACCTAGATCAAACTTAGAAAGAACGTCTTTTTCCTTCGGCTGTTCTGGTTGCTCCTCTTGCTTTTCAGCTTTTGGTGCTTCCTCAGCTTTAGGCGATTCTTTGGGGACTACTTTCTTTTCCCCCAGCCGTCGAGCGGCTAACTCGGCAACTGTAATGTTCGACTTTTCCACTGTTTTGATTTCGGAGCCAGCGTTCTCCGTAGTAACTTCATTAGACATAGTTTATACGCTCATTAACGCCTGAGACGGTGGGCGATAGTGTAAACCTAACACTAAAGTCAATTGGCTTGCTCTAGTAACATCATACATGTTAATAGAGCAAAAACAATGTTAGCTATTATGGCGTAAAATAAGGCGAGGCGTAACCTAAATGAGTTAGGCTTAGTTCATTCAATTCTCTTTTCGCTTCATTATCTGCCTTAGCCATATCACCCATCCACCTAGGATTTCTTTCAGCCATACGAGCTCTAACTGCAATAGCTTCGTATTGAAACCTGTTAATTTTCTCCCGCATTCCAGAGGCTACTGATGGAGTGGGTGGATATACAGATGAAAAGGCCATTTTTATTGTGTGTGTTTGCGAATAAGGTCTTCTGCATTAACCATGCGAAGAATGTCATCATAAGCCAAAACGCGCCCGCTAATCTGCATGATTCGCTCAGGAGTAGCATCATGTAGCGAACTGATATAGGATTCGCGGCTTTCCTTGAGTACGTTAATAAACATAGCAAACTGAGGGTGGTTACTAAGCCACTTAATATCTTGTTCCAAATTCATATTAGAGTCCTTGTGTTGTCACTCCACCCATCGAGGCAGGAGCAGTACCCAGCTTTCCAATTTCCGCATTTTGAGCTTGCTGCAATTGGAAAGTATATTGCGCCATGTATTTCTCCAAACGGCCACGGAAAGCCTCATCCTGCGCCAGCTTTTGCTGAACATCAGGCTGCGAAGCGTATTGCTGAATAACCTGCATTGCAATTTGCGCACCATTTGGACGCGCTGGCATCTCAATGGAAGCACTAATCTTGGTCAGGTCATCAGTTACTTGCTTTACGACTTGCTCTTGAGCCGCCTGAGAAGGCTGCAAGATTGTCGAAGCAAGAACTGGATCAATAGAAGAGGCGATAACATCAAGAAGAGCGTCAACATTGATACGCCCATTACGGTCAAGCTGAATAAGCGACACAAGTTGCTGGAGTTTTGCTTCCTGACTCTCCGGATCGTTGTTAAGCACATCGTAAGTAATAGTTGTATCGTAGTTCTCGTCTGGATTGCCCTTATCAAACTGTTGCGGGTCTGCAACGCCTGTAACTTGGAAAAATACTTGGTCTGGGCCGAAACGCTGGAAACAACGATAGCACATATTCAGCACCTCAGCGGAGTGCGACAAGAACTTATCCACCAAAAACTGCTGTTTAATTTGAGACAGTGGATTATCCAAGTCTAGGCCAACCAAACGATCTGCCTGATTCTGCATGGTTTGCTCCATCTCAACAGAACCGGCGTTAAATTGAGGAACAGGGCCAAACTGAAACTCGCCAGCACGTTTGTATGGCACATAGCGTCCCGGCCCCCAATCGCTAGGAGCATTGCCAATCGGGTGCATGATAGGCGGAAGCGTAGCCAAGCTATTGCGGTCAATGCGCGAATCACGCTCAACTTTCACCTGCTGCTGAATGCCACGCAGCATATCAGGAATTGTTTGAACGTCATAAAGACGCTTGGAATCTTCGCTGAGACGAGTGACTACAACAGGGTAGTCTTCATAACCGTTTAGCAACTCAAACTTGGCATAACCTTTAACGGTTTCGTTACCACTAAACTCACGGTGGAAGATAGTGCAATAGATTCCCTCGCTGTTGTCTTCCTTGTCAATTAGACGCTGATAGCCATACACCACTTCAATGAGGTCGCTATCGTTTGTGTGAACTGTAACGAGTGAAATGGACTTACGCCCGTCAACGTAGTTATCAACGGTGTCGGAATTAACTCCACGATGACGCTGGATAACCCAATCAACCCATTCCTCATCCCATCCATCCGTACTAACCTTATTCTTTAGCTCTTGGGCCGTATAAAACGTCTTCCAGAAGCAATAAGGTGCACGCTGAGGGTCGGTAACGTAAGGTGGAAAGAAGAAGTCGCCATCAGGGGATAGCGTCTTGACCATTGGCGCATCAATTTGACGACGCACAATCGGGATTTCAGCAGTACCTGTCTTGCGCAGTTGCGCCAATGCTTTCTTAGCACGCTTATCCTGCACCGTAGGAAATGCCTTCTTCAGCATTTCAATTACTGCGTCATCCTGATTTCCAGCAAGAATGGCTTGAGCTACATCAGGAGCAACCTGAGCAATTTGCTCCAAATTAAACTGCTGAAGATAGGTGCGGTCTTCACGGTGCCAGCCAACGTAAGTAATTAAAAGGCCGCGCTCCAACAGGTAGTTGGCACCAAGCTCCATCTCGCGTTTGAAGCGAGGAATGTAGCCGCTAGTGCTCATCCACTTCATAAACGACGAAACAATCTTTGCTCGCGGAATGTCTGTTGCCTCAGTTGGGTAAGCACGAATGTTCGCCCGATTGAGCGAAGACATAAACAGAGCTACGAGACGGTTAATACGCTCGTCAATAACGTGCGCCTCGGTATCAGCAGCACCTTCCCACGGAAAAGCATCGCTACCATGTTTTCGCAAGTCACGGCTTTTTCCCGCCCAGTAGTTACGGCGATCATCGTAGCTTGTTCGGCACAAGTCGATGTAAGACGCAAGTTCAAGTGCTGTTGATTCATACGCTTTACGCAATGTAAGGACATCAGGCTCCTTCGATACATAGGTAAGCGACTCGTGAGTTTTATTTTCCATTAGTTTTACAGAGCGTCTTTAGCAAACACTAGCATTTTGGTCAATTTTCACCCACTGATAGGACGTTTCTGCGCCATGCACCAATTTCTCTATGCCAATACGCTTTTTATCCAACTTTCCAGACAATCGTGCCGGAATTTTAACAACAACCTTGCCCTCTACGTTAGGAATCTTTGCGTAAACAAAGCGTGGATTGCGGCATTGCCCCAAAACAATTCCAGACATGATATGACTGTCAAAATGAGGGCCAGTAAAGTGCTTTTTTACCTCATTTACGCCTTCAATGGTAAACCAAGTGCGTTTTCCAACTCCCGTATAGAGATCGGGAGACATGGTTTGCTGGAAAACCATAATCTCGTTAAAAGAGACGCAAATTTCGTTTGCTAGTTCAGTAATTAGTACCTTCATAAAATGGTTGCTGCTGTTTTAATACGGTCGGAGGCAATCTCGAAATAGTTTTGGTCGAGTTCTATTCCGATAAATCGCCGTCCGGCCCGCGCACAGGCTACGCCAGTCGTCCCGCTGCCCATGAATGGGTCAAGAACGATGTCCCCCTTGTTAGACGAGTTTGTTATATACATCTCCATAAGTTCTACGGGCTTTTGCGTTGGGTGAACCTTAAGTCCAACAGGGTTCAAGAACTCGTGGACGGTCTGTGACGATTTGTTATTTATTGAGAACGCCGCTCCCTTCCTGAGAAACAAAGTGTATTCACAATTTTTCATATACCACCTGTTTGCTGTCGTGTTTTGTTTTTTCCATACCAACAGGTTGTGTGCTTCAAAACCTGCGTTAATTGCGCTGTCTCGCGCATCAAACAAGTTCATAAAGTTTACCATCACATAAAAATGTGCATTCTTTCTCATCTTTCTGAACACTATCGGCATCCACTCTGAAAATGATATGTCGTTATGCTTGAAAATCCTCCCGTTATTTCCGCCTAGCGACTTTGATAGTGAAGTGTTTGATTTATTTCCCCCACTTATTACTCGGTATGGTGGGTCGGTAAGCACCATATCCACGGAGCCGTCAGGTATCTCGGCCATGCGTTCGAGGCAGTCGCCAAGCATTAGTTCGTAATTCATAAAATGCTTAAAATGATCGTTTAGGTTGTTTTATCTATCTTAATAGCCACCAGAGCGTGACTTAGTTGCTTTGCTAGTAGGATCGGCATAGTAAATGTCGCTAACTGCAGCATAGCGCAAAACGTCGATAGGGTCTTTAGCCTGTTCATCCGGCCCTTGCGCACCAGTGTATTCCTGCAAAGCCCAAATTATGTTCTCGCATCGCTCTGAGACATAAAAATGCGGTCGGTTAATGGCATCCATCGGCTTTGTATGCACCCACGCCATTTTGCTTTGTAGCGATTGCAATCCGTCATCTTCATGCAAGCCCGGTGCGGCATGGCAAATGATTCCATTGTCCGCCAAGTCCTCAATGATGGACGACTGCCCGCGCTCATGGCTATATTTAGCCTGTCCCAACCGAGGGTCAATGATTCGTTCAAATATGGTTTCACCTACCTCTGAATTGTTAATCAAATCAACGTAGTCCTTGATACCCATACCTAACGACTTACAGCCTTCACCAGCAGTCCATTTGTTTCCGCGCCACTGCCCCCATGCGCCTACGTTAATATCAGGCCATTCACGGTAAACCCACCACGTTCCACTCTCATCTACGGCAATCCACGCCATAAACCAGTTCTTGCGACCAGCAGGGTCAATGATGAGATAGCGTGTGACACCTTTCTTCGGTATGGCCTCATGCTTAACCACATTGATCTTAGCATCGAAGCGAGGAAAAAGGCTAGTAATGCTTTTAGTAGGGATTCCATAAAGACGAGTCTTAATCCACTCAACGTCCTTTGCCTTTGCCTCCTTCAACACGCGCTCATAACCTGAGAACGGGTTATCCTTAGTATGCAGATAGATGATGTAAGCATCCTTGTTCTTAGACTTCTGGACATATGGCACCTCGATGTTGTTTAGTGCTTCTGCCTTCTTAGTCTCAAGCGTTGTTGCGCCTTCTAGGTAGTCACGCACGGTTTGCGTGTACCCATCAATCGGCGTAAACGTCAGGAGCATCTTTGCGTTACGAGTAGCCAGACGGAACACCAAAGTGTTGATAAGCTCAGGGCCGCCAAGGTACTCGTCGCACCAAGCACCAAGATTGACGCCAGTAGGCTCATACGATCCAAGTTCCATACCTTCGAGAACCGTATTATTTTGACTAAACTGCGAATAAGTCTTAAACAACACACGGCTACCATTGGGCAAAATAAAACCAGAACCAGCAAATCCGTTCTGGCTAGTGAATGAAATATACTCATTTTGTCCTAGTGTCTTTTGTTTAAGTTCTTGTGGCAACGCCTTATACACTGCCGCTTGCTGAACTAGCACACTTAACTCCGCGTTCTGGCTGAAGCACACTATCAAACTCTTGGGGTTAGACATTGCGGAATTAACTACTAACCAAGCACCTCCGCATGTTTTTGATGCACGGTTGCCACCTAGCGCAAGAACTTCATTTGCATCATTGAAGCATTCCTTCATTCGCTTCCAGTTATCCAGAACAAAGCCATGGCGATAAGGATCATCATCAGCTCGCTTGATAACGTCATGATAGTTCTTCCAATAGGCCAGCAAGTCCTGTGGCTCCATCAGGAGCTGCTCCTCATCGCTAGGAGGCTGTAAAATGGCGTGTCTAGCCCAAGTTAGCATTACTCGTCATCCTCCTCATCCTCGGCATCATCACATTCTTTCACCTTGTAAACATCGCCGTAAGGCAAAATCTCGTACTCCCTAACCTCCGTCTCAACGCCTTTTTCTGCCACAAGGTAGGTAAACACACCAGCACCACGCACAATGATGCCACTAACATAGGCAATGTCATTTACTCCATCATTGAAACAAATCCGTTCACCAATCCCAAAGGACGGAACAATTTGCTTTGCTTCAACAGGCTTACGAATTGGGAGATCGTTAATCATTAAGTTAATTCAATTGGTGGTTCCGTAACATTCTTTTCCAGCTTAATCTTTGCTCGCAGCTCGGCCAAGTGCCGCTGCACGTCCTCAAACGTAGGGCCGACATTGATCGTAACAGCCTTATTCGCACCTTCACCAATGGCATTCTGGTAACTCTCACCCATCATGCTTGCTGCCTGTGCAATGTCACGCAAGTTAGTCTTCTTAACCTGTTCCTCGTCATCCTCCATCATATCCAGCTTCTTGTGCATCAATGCCTGTGTACGCTGCTTCAACAGGAAAGCCTCACCAGCATTGTACTCACGGAACAGTCCAATTACATCCCTGTGGTCTGAATGAATCCGGCGAATGGTCTTAGGATCAATCTCAAACTTATTTACCGCATCCCTAATACGCCCACCCATTGCAATGAACTCAATCACATCCCTAGCTTTCTCAGGACTATGATTCTCAATCAGCCTGTGATCCTTATTCCCAATTGTGGCAATAGACTTAGCCGTAGCTTTCCTTACCTTTTTTAGCGAAGGAACCTCATCTTCGTCTCTCATTTGTTATTTAATTGGTTATCTACTTTGTAATAGATATTAAGAAGGCCCCTGCGTTTAAGGGCAAAGAGTTCTTCTTTAGTCATATCAGTTCGCCCGGTTAACTTACACCAAGCAATGTATGCTTCATTGTTCCTGTCATCGGATACATTACTTACCAAAATACCAAGCATTGTAATGCAAAAAAATGAAACTACAGCAATTAAAGAAATTTGAATAAACTGCTTCATTTAGTTTCCTTTTGTTTAACGCCAACAGGCCTATCCCACAACCCTCGCCATTTAAGCAACAGGTTGCCTTTACTATCCCTCTCCATGCTAACAGCTATACGCCGATGCTCTGGAGCACACCAGCGATTAGGACTCTTACGCTCTCGCTTTTCATCTTCTTCTTCAATCTCCTTTCGCCTATCATTCACAAATTGCCGTAAGTCCATAATTATTTAAGTTCAACATCAACTGAATCTCGCTTCTTCAATTGGTTCAACTCGTCAGCAAGCTCAAGGATTGTTTTCTTATGTCCATCCAGATCTCGCTCCAGTGAGTAGATTGACGCATTGGCCATTTGTAGTGCCTTTGTCTCGCTATGCACGCTAGTCGCATCCATACGAGCTTGCAAGGAAGCATTGGCGTCACGCCAGCGTAAAATCTCCTTAGAGAGTGATTCAACCCTAGCAGTTAGCTTGGCATTGGAATCACCTAAATCCATGATTTGTTTAATAAGCAGCAGGCAGTCTTCGGCATCCATAATTCAATCTTTAGTCGCCAACCTAAGATAGTCAAGATTTATTTTCACTTATTTCACTCCTACCCATACAGACACAACTATCCTTAAGCCTTTATGTCCGTTGTTTGTCTCCGTTAGCAGTCTTTATGCCTTCCGTAAACCAACCAACTTCCATTCGCCAACTCCGTCAAAAAACAGACATAAAAACAATTCCACTGGCTTACCGCTTCCGCTCGCCAGACCGTATTATAATCCAATCTCACCTACACAGTCACCGCTTCGCGTTGGTTCGATTGTATTACGCAAATTCAAAAAGTCAAGACAATTCTTCAAAAGATTATCAGAAAATACCACTCAACTAACCTCACATCATACACTTAAAAATTTTTATTTTATTTTCAGAAATAGACTTCTAGCCAACTAAAGACTTCTAGTTAAACAAAAGACTTCTACAAATACCCAACCACAAGCAATTTAACCTATCTCATCCTTAAAGCCTATCTACATCACCAGAACCTACAGCCTATCTACCCCCCATAACACTGTCAAAAACCTCTTAAATCCAAAGCAATCACCCATAGAACCAACCGCAAATAGGACGGCCTAAAGGATATTTTTTTTAACAGCTACTTAACCTATCGCAATTCTTCTGCCCACCCAACCTACCAACCCCCTCCCCCCATGCCGGAACAATAGAGGGAGGGAATGCTACAGCCTATCCAATAGAATAGCATAGGCGCAGCTCGATGCTCTCGCGTGCGTGTGGGGAATATTAAGGGGTGAATCTATCTTACAGCCTATCTACAGCCTATCTCATGCCTATCTACAGCCATATCTACAGGCCAATCACACACACAAAGGAACGAGCTGGTAATAATAGCTTAATTGGAATGATTCTAAATAAGGAAATGAAGACAAAAGAAACATTTGAGCTTGCTTTGGTGTGATTGGTGTGATTGCTTGGTGTTCTCACCTATGAAATACGAAATTACGCCAAAGGTTACACACATTGACGGCGCTACGCTTGCGAACGTTCCGTTTCGGCTTAGCTCGCACCATGACGCGAAGGGGCAAGTTGAATTGATCTCGCTTACTTGGCTACCATTCGGCGGAGTTGGCTCAATCCACACCACGTTTCGAGTTAAACACATTGGGGACATTTACTATCGGCTTACTAGGGGTATTGAGATTCCCAGGAATTGGTTTTCGCACAACGAATCGTAACCACAAAGCCTCCCAGAAATGGGAGGCTTTTTTATGCCTTCCCATGTCGTTTGCTTGCGATTTAACGCCATTTGAAAGCGTAGGTGGTGCGAAGCTATGGGAGGAGAAACAGGGTTATTTTAAAGAAAGTTAAAAAAATAGCTTGCAAGTGAAAAACCATTTGAGACTGTGAAGGAGTAGCAACGAAACAAACCAAATATATAAAGATATGAAAAACACCTACGCCAACGGCACCATAGCTAATAGCCAAGCGTCAACATGGGAATACACGGCTGAAAACGCCGCCAAAGCCGAAGCGGAATGGTGGGAGTACCGCAACGGCAGTTTGCGACTGTGGGGCGACCTTGACCGCGCTAATGATAGCGCCAGCAGATACGTTTTTGAGAAAACAGGACGGCGCAGAAAGTCGTGGGTTTCTATTCTGCCTAACGCACGCCAAACAACCAACCAGGCCTGACAGCCAACGGCCTACACTTTCAGCCAACGAAACACACACAGACAAAATGAAAACCAATAACCTGACTTATACGTTCACCCATAACACCCCACGCGAGCGGGTCACTGTCAAAGCGTCACTAAATGACGAATGTAGAAATGGGCATTCGCATTTTTCCCTCACTTGCTCCGCAGAGGAACTATCTCGTGGGCGTTGGGTGGACTCTTTCGGCGGTTGCGCCCATCAAGAAATTCTCAAGCGGTTCCCTGACGTTCCCGAGCTTCGCCTTTTGGCCTCCATGCATTTGTCAGAATCCGACGGCGTTCCAATGCACGCTTTCAGCAATGCATTTTATTGGTTTTGCGGTTTGTTCGCTGATGGACTAGGCAACCAATACCACGGAGGGAGCGGGCGGGACGGCAAGAGCCGCGAGAAATGCCGCGAGATATTGACAGGCCATTTGCGTGCAACCCCTGCGCAGATTGACGCCTTAATAGCTGCGCAGCCGCGCAACTATGCAGAGATGAAATTTCAGATTGAGAAGCTGGGATTCATTGAACAATGGAAAGCAGAAGCTGACACGCTGCGTAAATGGCTGGAAGAGAAAACCGACAAGGAATACTCTTACACGGGGGAGCGTTTGAGCTATAAGCCAACAACACCAGAGGAGGCCAAGGCAATTGAGGACTTGTTCGCTAGTGGGTATTACCTACCCGAAAACGTAGCGAAACGGGACGCGGAGAAGAAGGCCGCGCAACGCCGCAAGCTAACCGCCGAGGCAATGAAAGAAGCCGATGTAAAGATGGAGCATATAAAAAAGGAGCTAGCCCTCCGTTTGTGCGTTATTGATTGCGATAATAAGGCCGCAAAAAACACGATCCTTTACAATCATATGAACACCGTGGCGGCGAATTGGTCTGAAAGTGAGCCACTATGGGCGGAGGCGGATTTCAACGCATTCGCCGCCGAGTGCCAATTACGCCCAGAGCTAGAGAGCGTAAAGTTTGAGTTTCAAGCCAAGCCGAAAACCTACGGAAAGAAATGATAACCGCTTTTACCCTGCTTTGTGTCCTAATAATGAGCCTGCTTACATTTTCGGGCCTATTAAAAAACCACGAATCATGCAAATGAAAACAATACCGATAATCGGAAGCCATTGGATTAGCGAAAAGCGTGAACAGTTTGATTTCTGCCTTTGCGAGCGCACCGAAAAGGGGCTTTTAACCGTCGCCATTGTCAGTATAGGGACAGGCAATTTTTCGGCTTGGTCAATATCTCGTTATTCTTTAAGAATGCCTGCAATTGTTCGCTTGGCAAAGATATATAAAAACCGCAGTATTCCGCAACAAATTAAGTGATACAAAAAAGCCCCTACTCGAATCATGCAAATGACATTAAAACAAAGGCTGTCTTTTCATGTAAATCGCCTAATAAATGACGGCGGCGAGGTAGTAACTGAAATTCCCCCCAAAATTAAAGCATGGCGACAGCCAACAAACGCCGAAATAAGTTTCGGTTACGGCGCGATCATAGTGCTTGCAATGCGCAAGCGCTTGCGCATGGTGGAGGTGTAACGAACAACATACCATGAAAAACATCACCTCATTCAACTGCGTCGCCTACGTCGGCCACGGCCTCGAAAAAACCGTCGTAACCGTGGACGCCAAAAACACCCGCGAGGCTTGGAGCAAAGCAGACGCAGAACTCCGCAAGACTCACCGCATCGTTCAGATGCTCGACATCAAGGAGGTCGGAGCGTGAAGGCCGGAGATAAGTGCATGTATAAACTGCCCACCCGTAAAAACGACGGGTGGCGCGAAGGCAGGGTGCAGGAAAAGATCGGTGATCTTTATCGTGTCACGCGACCGGACGAAGAATATGGCGGCATCCTCTTTTATCGTGAGGAACTTCTTTCGTGGCCGGAGTGGAAGAATCTGGTAAACGCCAACAAATGAAAACCGCAACATACGAACAAATCCAAGTCGCACGCGACATCGCAAACGACTACGCCACAGGCGAACAAGACCGAAAGGCTTTGCTTGCCGTGGCGGAAGCCGCTGAAAACCTTACTAACCTTTTAACGGGGCTTGCCATGCTGGGCAAAGGCACTCCCGCCGCAGACTAAACGGAAGATTACCATGAACCATCGTAAGATTAGCGCCAAAGGCGGGAAGGCTGGGCGCGGCGCGGCAAAAGCCCGCACTAGCGAACAGGCACGCGCCGCCGCGCAAGCGGGATGGGCTAAACGGCGTAAGGAAATGTTTGAACGATCCGACTGGTTAAAGCCTGATGGAAGTTTCTATAAATGGCGCAAGTTTGACGGTTTGCGTTATAACCGATAAAACAAAGCCCGCCAATTACGGCGGGCTTTTTCGTGTCCTTATTCCTACGCTTTGAACGTAGCGGTCGGCCTGTGAAAAGGAACGCCATCACAAATTGCCATACCTTCAGCGCGGCCTTTTAATTGGATTAACTGGGTGAAAATTGTTTCTTGTGACTGATCTCCGAAGGTTTGCTTGATTCCGTCGTGTTCACTTTTCCAGTTTATGGCCACCACTCGGCTTGCTTCGCACTCAATCGAACCTGATTCACGCAAATCAGACAGCATTGGGGCGCGGTTCTCCTTTTCCGTAAGGCGTGACAATTGAGCTAATGCGATGACTGGGCAAACATCATTTGCAAGGTCTTTGAGAGTTCGACAAAATCGGCCCAGTGCGACGTCTCGCGTTTCTCCCTTTTGCTGTTCTGGATCATATATTTGAAGGTAGTCAATGAAGATTGCGACAGGCTTTTTCTTTAAGCATTGAGCTTTTACCCGTGCAACAATTTGCGTTAAGGTGCGATCACGGTCAAACACTTTAAGAGACGTATTGGCTTTAACCTCCTTTAAGGACTCAATCAGTTCGCCAACGTCTTTCTTGTGCAAGCGTCCATTGCGAGCCTCGCGCCATGAGTGACCACAAAGCGATTGAGCGAAAAGAGGTGGAAGTTCACTGACTGGCATTTCACGACTAAAAAGCATTACTTCTCCGTATATTTTCGACCAATGCCAAGCGAGCTGCCTCGCAACAGATGATTTACCCTGAGATGGACGGGCTGCAATGATTACGAGTTCCCCATTCTGGATGGGCCCTAGCCACCGATTAGCCTCTTTCCAAGGCCAAGGCATACCGTTGTCGCCTTCACGAATTTCACCGCTTAAAACACGTTTAAGGCGCGATTCAATGTCGTCACAAGAGTCGGCAAGGGTTAAAGTCTTTTCAAGGCCGTCTCTAATTTTAAGACATTCCTCGATTGACGTAGTTAGTTGCGCCATGTCGCCCGTGTAATCACGGGCAGCTTCAATGAAGCTGTGAGACCTCTTAATGATCTCACGCAGCATTAAAAGCTCCTGAAGCTTGTCAATAGCATGGCGTGTTCCTGATGTGGTCGGAACTTTTTGTGTTACGTTAAGCAGGTGCTCAATTCCGCCAACCTGTGCCAGTTTGCCTTTCTCTGTTAAGGCGGCAACAATTGCGTCGTGTTCTAGTGGTGTGCCACGCTTAAAAGCCCACAGAAAGGTTTTCCATAAGAGCTTGTTCCGTTCGTCAAAAAATGAGTCTTCACAAACTTTCTTGTCGAGGGCAATTTGCATTGTCTCGATTCCGTCTAACAAAATCGAGGCTATAACTGTCTCCTCCGCTTGTGATGAATTTGGTAATGGCTTCATTTATTCGCTGTTGTGTATGTTTTCTATGTTTCCTAGCAGTACTTAAGGAATCAACCCATGATTGACCCGTTATGGTACTGAATTGGCTTATGTTTTTCAATGTCAAGAAAAGCGTAGCAAATTTGGTCTTCATCCCAGAGCGATTGGGCGTGTGGAGTTTGGTCGCTGCCGCTTGTGCGGAATATCCAGCGGCAGCATTGATAGCGGGTGTCACATGATGCGTTGTGGCATCGGCATATATCGTTTGGTAATGTCATGTTTTTTTACAATCGTTATGGGGTCTTGAACCCATAAACAAAAAGTCCACTTGTTTACGGGTTTGCAGGATTTATGGATGCCTAAGTTGAACCGTGAATTGCTTACCTTTTTCCAGTTTAGACGGGGTGTTATCAGCCTATCTGGAAGAAGTTGAGGCTAGTTCACGTTGGGCAAGGCGGAATCACGGGCGGCGGTGCTTGTCTTGGAGCGCATGGTATTTGTTTACCATATTTAGATACTCCTCATTCTTTTTACGAAGGGCATATTCAAGCCGCTCAATCTCTCGCTTGGCCACATCATTAGACTTCTTGGCCACCTCGCGCCATGCCCAATCAAGTCCATTACGAGCTGTAGGAGATGCGATATATGACGATCCTGCGCTACACACGTTCTCCGTCCATCTGTCTATTATTTGAGCGGTTACATGCTTCAGTATATCATCATCACATGACAAGCTCTCAACCATTTTTATCTTTGACTCAGCATCAACTGACTGAAGCATATCGTGCAAATCTAACACCAACTCTCCGGCATTGTATTTTATTGTCATAAGTAAATTCGTTAAAGTTTATATCGGAACCAAAACCACATACAGCCCAACCAGTCGCTACAGCGAATAGCCCGCAACGTCGCTCATGGTTCGGCTAGTTTCAGTGGGCTATCGCTGAGCTTGGGCGTTGGGCAGAAACGGAGCAGCCATCAGAAACTCGCGACGGTCTTCTGAGATTGGCTGTCCCATTCGTGCACTGTATTTCATTTCTGCTATGCACGCAGCCAGTGCCGTTTTCATACCTATGTTCTCGCGCTCAAGCTCGCGGGCGAAGTTCACGCCTACGCATCGTCCCAGTCCAGTGATTGCCTCGCGTTCTTCTGCATCAGTTCTCGGTGTGTCGCTCATTTCTTTCCTTTCGCCTTAATCCCAATCGCGGCGAGGGCTGCGTGGGCTATTTTCTCTGCCGTGAAATGCTCTGCCATATCTTCCCACTCTTTCTCAATCTGCCCGACCATGCGTTCGACGCTTTCGGCGTCGGCGGGCAGGAGGAAGACGGAATTGACCGCATACGGGGAGAATCCGGCGTAATAAACGGCTGACTCTTTCTTTGGGTACAGCACGCAGGTATTTCTCCCGCGCCAGTATTTCCGCGCCTTCACTTTTTCTATTTTCATATTTGTTTGTGTTGTTTGTTTAGCTAACGACGCCATTCAAGTGCCCTCTTACGTCCTAACGCAAGAAAAATCTGCGTCTGATGCGAACAAATCGTTCTTTCTTTACTAGGCCAAGCTGCAAATGGTTGATTAGCCCTACGTTTAGGAGCGCAGCGAAATATGTCATCCCTGCAAGTGCAGGTGGACGTTAAGGCGTTAACCGTGTATTCCCCCTCACCTGATGCACTCTTAACGTAGAAAATCCAAGGTGCTTCTCCTTGTCTTGAAGTGTTCATTGATTAGTTTTTTAAGTTCATCCTCATTCGTCCATTTCCCGTTTTCATCCTGCCAGAAGTGCGGATTTTCGTTGGGTGTAGAGACGATTCCACAATAGGAGAAACCCAGTTCTGATGCGGCGTAACGCTCAATCTCGTTAAGTGTGCTCATAGCTTAAAAGCCTCAAGCGTTGCTTTGAACGGGTTTCCTTCGATGCTTTTCACTAGGTCAAGCATATTCGCAGCTATGTCCCTAATTTCCTTTTGTGCCGTAGGCTTATTGCGAAGACCAAGGAAATGCACGAAGGAGCGGAAGTTGAAACTAACGTCCAAGGTCAGCTGGTTAGCGTAAGGCAAGAAGAATCGCGCACTCTCTTTAGCCCTAGCGCGGCCTAAGATTGGAGTTAAGCGTGCAAGCGTGGCGTGGTACAGCTCATTAGACGCCAAGCAATGCGTTTTAAGGGCATTTTGAATGTCGATAGGCCAGTCGGATGGGATTAGTGCTGTTGGCTCCTTAAACTCCTTGTAGCGGGCCGACTCGCCATTGCAACTTACGCCCACCCTGTGTTTGAGCAAATGTGTGTGCGCACTTTGATCGCATCGCACAAGAAAATGAAGCATTGACTTCTCGAAAGGCGTATGGTGTCCGGCCTCTGCTAGCTGGTTCAAGAGTGCTGGGATGCGTTCACGCTTCTTAGCGTCCAGCTCTCGGCTAGTGCTAGTCCATGCGCTGAGCGCGTGAATCTCATCGTTGCCGTAATGTCCAATCAATTCTACTGTGTTATTCATTTCTTTGGGTTTGTGCTTGCTTTTGGTGTTTTCTCCTCTGTCAACCGTAACAAAAACTATGCCTTTTTTGTTACAAAAGTAAACAGTCAAGTCTAAAAAGACCTAGTTTTTTTAATTAGTGCTTTCCATGCTGCTTTAGACTCAGGCGATCCATAGCCATATTTGCGCTTGACTTCACTGAAAGCGTCAAAAGCACGCTTGCTTTCTCTTTCGAGAAACAACTCATTTTTAGTCTTGCTTTTCGTTACTTCACTTATGCGTCTTACGTTAATCATTTTATTTCATGTGTTTACCAAACAATCGGCTTGTTTTTGATTACACTGGAAGCGTCGCTCCTAGCGTCGCTAGTAGCGTACCCCCTAGCGTCTAGTTCTATTCTCTTCTGTTCTATTCCTTTCTCTTCTGTTCTTTTCGATTCGGTTCCCTTCGGTTCTTTCTGGTTCGCTTCCTTCTTCTTCTCTCCATTTGCCCAAGCGGAACGGAGCTGCTTATTCCACTCTTCCCAAGCTGGCATAGAATAGCAGTCATTGCCCAAAGGAATCAGCCAAGAGCCAATTAAGGCATCCCATAGCAGTTCCGTGTCAATGTCTCCAACTAGATCACAAACACGCACCAAAGCCGACGCATTTGCCAGCTTGATGCTGTTCTCTCGCCTAAGCTGAATAGTTGTCCCTAGGGAAACAATTGCGTGCATGGCAACTGGGCCAATTTTCTCACGCAAATCCATAAAATCCGCATCGCGGGTAATGTAAGCAGGTAACATCATGGTGAATTGACCTCCGGCAGTAGTACCAGTACCACCGGAGGAATGAACAATTCACACCTGCACCTAGGGCAATTACTCCTAGGTAAATTGATTTTTCGGGAGGCTGGTACACCCCAAAGTGACGCCAACAATCTACCATTTCGTGCAACCGTCAAGTGGCAGAACGAAACAAAGATTGATCGTAAGTAGTTGGTATTACGCACTTGAACTAAATGTTGAAAAAATGTGCTCGTATTTTCAACAGGCACAATGCACGTTCTTTTTCGTTGAGTGACGGCGACCACGTATAAACGCCCTCTGTCCTAGCCAGCAGGACACGAAACAAAGCTGGCACAAACATCAAACACAACACACATGACCGAACAAGTACAACTAAACGTAGAACAGGAAGCATTCCTAGCCTACCAAGCAGCCGCAACAAATCGGCTTGAATCCAGCAACAAGATCACCGAGGCGTTCAATGCCTACATTGAGGCATCCAAGGCGGCTTCTACTGCCTATGATGAGTATATCCGTATTACCGCTGCCTCAACTGCGGCTTATGCGGCTTACACGGCCCTAACTAAGGCTAATGATGCAGAGTTTGAGCGCACCAACGAACTGTACAACGAGTGGGTAAAAGTAAGGGGCTACTAACATGAGCGAAACACCATACCAACGCTTGCAGCAAACCGCTAATTGGGCAGCAACGCAAACTGATCGCCGCGAGGTGTCCATTAACAAGGATGATCTGTTCTGGCTTCTTGAAGAGCTTACCAAGTGGGAGATCGTCAAGGGTTCCGACTTCGACCTATCCGACGAGCTTCAAGTTGACGCAGATTTGCAGCACGATCTCCAAACTGAGTCTCGTTCTTGGCTACAGGAGGTAATTGAATGAACGATCAAATCGAAAGCCTGTTTGCCTTTCTGCAATCGGAAAAGGTCAAGAAAAAGTACGAGCTTTACCGCAACGGAGGCGGAGTGGCCAATTCAAGCTACCAGCCAAAATGCGGAACTGGATTTCGTATTACCGATGATGAGAGGAATACGATCAAGGAGAAATACAACGCAATGGTGCCAATCTTCTCAATTGCGGAGGAAATTGGACGTTCACCGGATTCAGTTAGAAATGTTCTAAAAAAAGCTGGACTCTACGACAAAAGCCGTGAAGTCTTGCAGGGGCAAATGAAGGGTTACACAAAAACAAAAACTGTCAGAGTAGAAATTAAATAACATGGGACACTATTACAATTTAGACGGGGACGCTTGCCACACGCAGCCCACCAAGGCCGGATCTAAAAACAAGACACGCCCAACTACGGTGGCCGACGCACGCAAGCTCAAGTTGCTGCCTAGCGTCACGACCGTGTTTGACGTTATCAGCAAGCCATTCTTGACCGAGTGGCAGATCAAGGAAGCACTCAAGGTAGCTTACGGTTGCCCTGCTGGGGTTTTCGAGAACGAAGACGAGTGGATTTCATACGTCCGCTCAAAAGCAAGCGAACAGGTGGGCATGGCAGCCGACCTTGGCACAAATGTCCACAAGGCTATAGAAATGGCCTTAAACACGCAGGAATGGGCACAGGAACTCAAGTCTTACGTCCTGCCAACACTGGATATTGTTCGTTCAATGAACATTAACGAGCAAATCAGCGAATCAGTCACAGTTAATTCAGAGATTGGCTATGCTGGATGCGTTGACCTTTCTGGATGGATGAAAGACGCAGAGAGCATGGTGGAAATTCCAACAGTTCCTGTTATTGTTGACTTCAAGACAAAGAAAACTAAGGCGGGCGAAAAGATTGACGTTAGCGAAACCTATCCTTGGCAGCTCGCAGCCTACCACGTTTCCAAGTTTGGTAAAGGCCAGCGTGAACTTCATCCATTGGCTAAAGCGTGCAACATTTACATATCTAGCACAGAACCGGGGCGAGTTGAAGTAAAGTGGTATGACAAGGACGAATTAGATGATTCATTTGAGTGCTTTAAGGCTTGCCATAAATTGTGGTGCCTAAGAAACAAATATATCTTAAACAAATGAACGAAACACACATAATTAGCCTTGGTGCTGGCGTCCAATCTAGCTGTATGGCATTGATGGCAGCTAAAGGAGAAATAGGGCCAATGCCAGTAGCTGCAATTTTTGCAGATACACAAGCAGAGCCACGAAGCGTATATGACTGGCTAGATTGGCTTGAGACGAAATTGCCATTTCCTGTGTATAGAGTTACACAAGGATCATTGACTGAAATGAGCCTATCAACTAAAATAAATAAAAAAACCGGAAGTGCATATCTTCGGAATATGATTCCTGCCTATACATTAAATCCAGATGGAAGTAAAGGACTTCTAGGTAGAGACTGCACTAGCGATTTTAAGTTGAAACCGATATTTAGAAAGCAGAAAGAAATCGCTAAAGTGGTCAGAGGACAAAAGCACGCATCTGTAGTATCTTGGATCGGAATTAGTTTAGATGAGTACTCTAGGATGAAGCCGTCTCAAGTAAAATGGTCTAAATCTCGTTGGCCACTAATTGAGAAAGAAATGACTAGACATGATTGCTTGCGTTGGATGGAAAAAAACGGATACCCAAAACCACCAAGAAGCGCGTGTATTTACTGCCCTTTTCATTCAAATCATGAGTGGCGCAGATTAAAGAAAGATGAGCCAGAAGAATTTAAAAAAGCAGTAGAGTTTGAGAAAAACCTGCAAGTGCTTCATTTAAACCATACTGGAAAAGGAAAAATTAAATCAATACCATATCTACATAACTCCATGGTTCCAATTAGCGACATTGATTTTGATGAAGATTTAACTCAAGGAAATTTTGCATTTATCAATGAATGCGAGGGTATGTGTGGAGTTTGATTTACTTCTTGACATGACGGAAAAATGAGCAATTATTTACGTCGAAATGAATACACCACTTAACACACATGAGGAAGAAGCTCTGCATGAAGTTCTTTCCGACATTACCGACAGTTCTAGCGAGCGTGAGCAAAACCTTGCCATTGATCGCTATTTGAAGCTAAACATGGCTATCGCCATGCGCAACAACACACTTTCTGGCGAAATGTTCAACGCAGTGGTTGACGCCATTAAACCAAAACAAAAAACACATGAAACACGATAATCTAAACGAAATCGCGCCCGCTTTGGTAGCTGCACAAGCTGCTATCACCTACGCAGCCAAGGATAGCACGAACCCGCACTTTAAGAATCGTTACGCCGACCTGCAAAGCGTCATCGAAGCTGTTAAAGGGCCGTTAAACGCTAACGGTATCGCCTTTATCCAAACTCCTAGCGAGGCACAGGCTGGCTTTCTTAACTTGACTACCACTCTCATTCACAAGAGCGGTCAATTTATCAGCGATACAGCCACCATTCCTTTGCCGAAAAACGATCCGCAAGGTTATGGTTCTGCCCTTACCTACGGTCGTCGTTATGGACTCGCAGCCATTTGCGGGCTTTTCCAAGCTGATGACGACGGTGAAGCATCAGCACTACACTCACAGCCTGTTGTCGCATTGGCCAACAAAGCCGACATTGAGACAATCAACACCTTTGCAACTGGTGCCGACACTGGGCCAGTAGTTGCAAAAGCATTTACCCATTACAAGGTAAAGACTGCTAAGGAGCTAACCGCTGAACAGGCGGCAGTTATCATCAAGCGTTGCATTGAGACCGTTCAGAAATAAAAAACAAATAACTTTATGTCCAATAAAAATATCAGTCTTAGTATCGACCTAAACGCACTTAATGAGTTCATTGCAGAACATTCTGCAAAATGTGTTAAAGTAGGTAAAAACGGGAAGAAATACTTTAACATCAAGCTAAAAGCTAATGAGGTTCCCGATAATTATGGTAATGATTTTTCAGCAAAACCGCAAGGCACTAAGGAGTTAACTGCTGCTGGAATAAAAGGAAAGCTATTGCCTTTCATTGGAAACGCTAAGTTTGAGGAGCCTTACGATCCAACTAAGTATAGCGCACCTGCTGCACAGACGCCAATTCGTAACGCAGCACCTAAATCCGCTCCAAAGGTAGAGCTTGACGAAGAAGTGCCGTTTTAATAGATAAACACTAGCCCTAGGTGTTAAAATTAGGGCACCGTTCTTTTAACTAAACAAACTCCGTTCCTTGCAAGACGAGACTTCGGAATATATCGCCCGTTTGAGAGCAAGAAAGCTGGATCAAGTTTTGGCCTGCTAACACACGCAGAAGCGTCTGTGGCCGAAAGCGGAATATAGTGCCCGTCCTACCGATGACTGGGCTTCAATTTGGAGTGTCGGCCTTCGCGATGGTTCTAAGGGATCGCAACCCTAGCGTTAGACGCACGGAATATTAGAGCGTCACGGCAGGTGAGAATCCTGCACACTCCGCCAATTTACCACCATCATCTAA